>Ga0209501_10001137_pt1 | contig 30011 bp, 27 predicted proteins | sample ArcticOcean_MG_C_4_FD_187434 | JGI IMG/M metagenome (GOLD analysis project Ga0209501, IMG submission 187434) | Marine microbial communities from western Arctic Ocean - ArcticOcean_MG_CB4_134 (SPAdes) (version 2) | ecosystem: Environmental > Aquatic > Marine > Oceanic | place: Arctic Ocean...
TTCAATTAGACTATCATCAAGTTGTATTCCACATACTGTTTTACTCTTTTGATATTCTTTCCATCCGCTTCCTGCGAGGTATCCTCTAACTACACATTCAATATCAATTCGATTGGCTTTTTTAACTACAATCCCTCTTTTGATTTCCTCATCAGTAATATTACTATTATCATTAATTGTTGGTATTCGTACAAAATGGTTTTTAACTATATTTGATAATTTTTCAAACCAAAATTTTGATAATTCTGTTAATATTGTTCCTTTTCCAGGAATGGGGTCATTTAATACAATGTCAAAAGCTGAGATTCTATCGGTTGATATCATAAGCAAATGATCAATCCCTATCTCATATGTATCTCTGACTTTTCCAACATGCCATAAATCCCCTAGATTGGTTTTTATTAATGGTTTTATCTTATTACTCATGACAATCTATCCTTTATTAAATTTGAATTATTGAATTTGTAACTAATATTTCTTAAATAATAATTTATATCAAAAACTTCATCTATTTCTTTTAATGAGAGAATATCTTTTATTTCAGTATTATTTGATATTAAAGTTTTAAATTCTATTTTGTTATTCCAAGAATCATTAGATGATTTTTGTACTATTCTATAAGCTATATCTCTAGTCATTCCTTTAGATATAAGTGTAAGCATTAATCTTTGAGAATATATTAATCCTCTTGTATAATTTATATTTTCTTTCATCTTATCTTCATTTATAATCAATCCTTCCATAATTTCAATAAATTTGTGTAACATATAATTGATTGTAAAGCATGAGTCTGGGAGTACAATTCTTTCAGCAGATGAATGACTAATATCTCTTTCTCCCCATAAAGAAATATTTTCAAGTGCTACTAATGAATTTCCTCTTAAAATTCGAGATAAACCACAAATTCTTTCAGTAATATCTGGATTTTTTTTATGCGGCATAGATGAAGATCCTGTTTGGAGACTTCCAAATGGTTCTTGTAATTCGCCAATTTCAGTTCGTTGTAATGTACGTATTTCAGTCGCGAATTTCTCTAATGATCCTCCGCAAATAGCTAATGTGGTCATGAAATCTGCATACCTGTCACGTTGGATTATTTGATTTGATATTGGAGCTACATTTAATCCCAATCTTTCACATGTTAATTCTTCAACTTTAGGACTCACAGATGCATTTGTACCCACCGGGCCTGATATTTTACCTATATTTATTTGTTTTATTGAATTTTCTAGTCGAATCTGAGATCTTGAAATTTCTTCTGCCCATAACAAGAATTTTAATCCAAGTGTCATTGGCTCTGCATGAATTCCATGAGTTCTTCCCATCATCACAGTATCTTTATGTTTAATTGCTTGATTTGTAAGAATATCTTTTAGGTTTTTAAGTTGTACTAAAATAATATTTGCAGCTTCTACAATTTGTAAACTTGTTGCTGTATCCCACACATCACTTGTTGTTAATCCATAATGTATCCATCTACCTTCATCGCTCATGTTTTCAGTTATTGATAATAAAAATGCAGTCATGTCATGCTTGGTGTCAGAAAGAATTTCATTCAATCTTTTATAGTTATAATTTGATTTTTTTATTTTGTTATAATCATCAACAGGAATTGTTCCTACTTCTTTTAGTGCCCAACATACAGCAATTTCAACTTTTAGCCAATTATCATACTTATTAGTTTCTGACCAGACTTTTTCCATTTCAGGTAAGGTATATCTAGATATCATATTATTTTTGCTTTAATTTATTTTTATATTTTGTAATATTTTCGTTTATTTTAGAATCAGATATAGCTAATATAGATGCAGCATATATTGCAGAATTTCTTGCACCCCAACTATCTAACGCAACTGTTCCTACAGGAACTCCAGGAGGCATTTGAACTATGGACATCAATGCATCTATTCCTTTTAATGAACTAGATCCAATTGGTACCCCTATTACTGGTAAATTTGTCATGGCAGCAACAACTCCGGGTAGAGCAGCGGCTCCGCCTGCTGCTGCAATGAATACTTTAATATTATTTTCATCAGCTTTAGATATATAATCTCTTAATTTTTCTAGATCTCTATGAGCAGAAATCACATTGAATTCATAAGGAATTTGTAATTCTTCTAATATTTCTTTAGTTTTACTCATTATTTCAGAGTCAGATTTACTTCCAATTATTATAGATACTTTGTTCATTATTAATCCTCCATGTTTTTTGCTATGTCTTTTCTATAGAATTTATTTTCAAAATTTACATTGTCACATAATTTGTAAGCTAAATTCCTTGCTTTATTTATGCTATTTCCAGTACCAACGACTGTCAATACTCTACCGCCAGATGTAACTAGGTTTCCATTATATATTTTTGTTCCTGCATGAAAAATATATGAATTATCTTTATTGTAAGTGTTATTTATACTAATTTTTTTATCTATGGCATATTTATTTGGATAACCATTTGATGATAAAACCACTCCTACAGCTTTGTTTTCTATTTTAGGTTTAACGAATTTGAAATTAGTCTTTCCTAAACATGATTCTATTAATTCAATCAGATCACAATTTAATGTAGGTATAACAACTTGTGTCTCAGGATCTCCTAATCTGCAATTAAATTCGATAACATATATTCCTTTAGTTGTTAGAATTAATCCACAATACAGAACACCTACAAATTTACTTTCTTTTTGTTCTAATCCTTTTAAAGTAGGTTTGATAATTTTTGACACTATATATTCTTTGTTTGTTTCTGTGAATTCTGGAGCAGGGGAGTAACTTCCCATACCACCAGTGTTTGGGCCTTCATCATTGTCATACGCTTTTTTATAATCACAAGCAGAAAGCAATGCTTTAATTTCTACGCCATCTGTGAATGCAAAGACACTAAATTCTTTACCATTGATGTATTCTTCAATTACTATAGTTTTGCCTGAATCACCAAATACTTGATTATTCATCAAATCGTTAATTGAACTATTAGCTTCATCTAAATTATTGACTATGTAAACACCTTTTCCGGCAGCAAGTCCGTCAGCTTTGATTACTACAGGAAAAGTATCTAATGTTTCTATATATTTCATTGCCAAATTCACATCATTAAAAATTTGGTATTTAGCTGTAGGAATATTGAATTCTTTCATTAGATTTTTCGCAAAACTTTTACTACCTTCAATTCGAGAAGCATTTTTACTAGGTCCAAAAATTTTTAATCCTTTCGATTGAAAATAATCAACAATTCCTAAGCTTAATGGAATTTCAGGGCCTACTATGGTTAAATCTATTTTATTTTCTAGAGCAAAACTTGCTAATTGAGTAATATTATCAGACTTAATATTAATTTTAGTTGCATAGTTATCTGTACCACCATTACCTGGGGCTATAAAAATATTTGTATTGTTTTTGGAGTTGTATATTTTTTGTAATATAGCACTCTCTCTGCCACCTTCGCCTATTATTAAAATATTCATATTACATTCTTAAAATAAATATACTGTTGAAAAAGAGCTTTAGCTTCTCCAAATGTTTATTATTGATAAATAATTTTAATTATATTTTATCTCATAGAATAATTACAAGTGACTCTATTTTTTCAAATCGCCTAGCAGATTGATAAAGATCTTGATAAGTGAGAAGGGTAGAGATCAGAATTTAAGAAGGTATACCCGCGGAAGGGTTCGAACCTTCGACACATGGGTTAGAAACCCAATGCTCTATCCACTGAGCTACGCGGGCATGTATTAAAAATATATTATATTGAATTGTCATAAATATTTAAATGATTGTTTATAAATATTTAGTATATATATCACGAATTCAATTCATGTTGACAACATTATTACTAATAATCGATTTTAAGACGATATTATTAAGATAAGTAACAATTCCTATTGATAACAACTTAAAGATCTAATTACAAGGAGAAAAATAGAAACAACAATTAACATCACGCTTATACCAAAGACAATTAATACTTGCCTTACACTCGCCTGGCAAATATTAATTGCGAATACAACAATTATTTGCCAGGCCAAATTAATTACTTACCATTATCAGTAAGGGGAATTTGAAATAAATTGAATAAAAATGAAATAAATAGAATAAAATTGAGCGAACTTGAATACATTTAAATTAATTTAAAATAAGTATAAAACTCATTGACTCGGTATGTTGGAGGTACTAATATATTGAAACTATGCTAAAGAAAAGTAAGAAAATGTTAAAAATAGAACAGGGGTTAAGTCAACCTTTGGAGGAAGTATTGCCTGAATTAGTAACAAATTTAGGATTGACCGGTGCTGCGAACGAATTAGGCGTCGGAAAAGCGACTTTGAACTATTGGTTACTAAAATTTGGTATAAGTGTAAGAAGAGTAGCCCTAAAACCGGGCGAAAGTCTTGAAATTAATAGTCTTTAAAACAAAATAAGCATAATTGGTCTGTTAAAATGATCTGCTGGCCGTTGATCTCTTTTAAAACAGGCCTTTTGTGTTTATGTTAGGTGTTTTTTCTCTTCAGCTCTCTCGCAGCTTGTCTGTCCCTATCTCTGTCTATGATAGTTCTTCTTTTATCATAACTTTTCTTTCCTTTTCCTAGTCCAATCTCTATTTTAATTAAAGATTTCTTTACATACACGTTTATAGGAACTGCTGAATATCCTTTTGCCTCAATTCTTTGTTTAATTTTTGTTAATTCTTTTTTATGTAACAGTAAAACTCTTGATCTTGTAGGGTCAAATATTTGGCCATTTGGAAGGGGAGAGATATGAGCATTTATTAAATATAATTCCGATTTGATAAATGTTACATAACTACTATTTATATTTATTCTATTTGATTTTATTGATTTTACTTCATTTCCTAATAAGGATATTCCGCACTCATATTTTTCATCAATAGCGTAATTTCTGTATGCATTTCTATTTCTTGTTATAGATTTAATCATTTTTAATCTAATATATTGTTAGTAATATAATTTTTTGCAGCTTCTATTTGAATTCCAGTAGTATCTGAAGGATCTTGCGAAGGCATTATAATATCTGGAGTGATACCTTTCTCGTGGATAATATTTCCATTAGGTGTATACCACTTGGCAATTGTTACGGATATTCCTCCGCCGTTACTCAAAGGACGTAATATTCCTACACTTCCTTTACCGAATGAAGTTTCACCCACAACACTTGCTCTATTGTAATCTTTTAATGCTCCTGTTAGCACTTCACTAGCACTAGCACTATAATTATTTATAAGTATTATTATAGGTATATTTAAGTGCTTATTGAAGTTTAGATCTCTTACGTTCCAGATTTGCTCTCTATTGTAACCATCTATTTCTTTTATAACTATTCCTTTGTCTAAAAATATACTTGTAACGTCAATTACAGAGCTTAGTAATCCACCTGGATTGTTTCGGAGATCTAGCAGAATAGCTTTTGCGCCATTGTTTTTAGATTCGTTTATCATATTAGATAAATCTTTGGCTGATTCAGGATAAAAATTTGTAAGTCTGATATGGGCAATTTCAGAGTTTTTTTCTGATCTTAATTTAACGCTCTCTAATTTAATAGATTCTCTTTTAATAGTTATTAATTCCTGTTCTTGGTTAAGTAAATGTTTTACAAGTAAGTCAACAGTTGTGCCTTCAGGTCCTCTTATTTGATTAATTGCCTCCATCAGTGAATATCCTTCCAAAGATTTCCCATTTACCTCTAAAATCAAGTCTCCAGGAAGTATTCCAGCATTTTTAGCAGGACTTCCATCAAATGGTGATACTATTACAATTCCTCCTGATCTATTCATATCTACACTTGCTCCAATCCCTTGGTATTTTCCGTGCATATCAGTGTTTTCCACATTGAAAAATTCAGGAGATATGTAATTGGAATGTTGATCTCCTAGAGATTTCATCATTGTATTGATTAATAATTCTGTCATTTCATCTTCACTTAATGATGAACGCTCAACATAATCTCTTGTTAAATATGCCCAAGTTTCCCATACAGGTTTAAGTTTTTTCGAATACTCCGAAGGGGCTTTCAATTCGTCATCAGGTATTTTTAATTGATAACTTTGTAATAATTCTTCTTCATTAGTATTTTTAATTATTTCATTTGATGAAGAGGTACAAGAAATAATTAGTATAAATGAAAATAATAAAATTAATTTTGAAATCTTTTTTGTTGTATACAATAGTGGCATAATTCACGTTACAAATTTATAAATCAATTATATTTTAACACCTATTATTTTTTTAATAAAACTGTTGAAAAAAAATTGAAAAAAATATACATTATATTCAATAATAATTGAATAAATTATGAAATAAAAAATTCAATTTTTTGTATATTCATATTGAATAAATAATTACTTTTTGTATTTTAATTATTTCATTATTGAAAAGAATATTGAATAAAAAATTATCAGGAAATATCAAAGATGAGAAAGAGGTTTTTCAGAGGTTATCCAACAGATATCTTAGAAAAAAGTATATTAGATTCTAAAATAATTTTAGATGAGAATTTAGGAATGCCAATAAGAAAAAAATCTTTAGCAAAATTGTGGAGAATATCTTCTAGTAGCAGTAACTACACATCTAAAATAAATAATATGAGATATTATGGCTTAACTAATGCGAGAAATGATTCAGAACAGATTGAATTAACTCAATTATCGAGAGAAATACTTGAACCTGGTAGTAAGGACCAATTATCCAGAGTTTTGCAAGAAGCAGCATCTATCCCGCCAAAATTTGCTGATTTTTATAAATTATTAGAAGACAAAAAAATTCCTCACGACAATAATTTAAAAAGAATTATTGCCTTAAATATCTCTATTAAAAAAGAATTAATAGATGAATATATAAATATTGCTGTACAGAACGGAATATTTAGTGGACTAATAAGTGAAGGAGATGAATCTCTGTTCGTTGAAAGTTTTTCATCTCTTTTAAAATCTTCAGATGGCACTGAATATGATAATGATTCATCTAGTTATGAAATTGATAGAGATGATACGAGCGAAGGCACTTTAGAAAACAATAAGACAATAAAATTTGAACCTAGGATCGTATCATCTAATAAATTTGAAAGTATTTCATTAAAATATTTTTCTGAAACAGAAACTATATCAGTTATAAGAAATATGTTTGATTTGATGGCCTTGGAATTTAAAGATTTGCTTGTTTCAATTTCAGATTCTATTCCTAATAATGAAAATGAGTATTCAGTCTTTATCATTGATTCTGATAAAGATCATAAAGACATTCAATTTTGGATGCAATTAGGTTCGTTTATAACTTTATTAAATGAGAATTGTTTGTTTATTAGTAGTTTTAATGATGCTACGCCAATCCCAGAAATGTACAAACATAAAATTTTAAAATTAAATAGTATTGATAAACATCAAATTCAATTTGAATTAATAGAACATTTAATCAAAAATAATATTATAAATATAAATCTGAGCTAGTACTTTACATAATATTTATAGTGCGAACCAAAATTATTGTGTGAAATATTTACCCTTTTGTAATTTGATCTGTGATATATGAAAGCTTAGTTATAAATTCTTCAATATTTATTTCTTTTAATGCTGATATATAAGCGGTATTATTATTGTGAAATTCTACTTCACTTAAATTTTCATCTAAATTTTTTAATTTATCAATTTTGTTTAATACTATTAGTGTTGGTTTATTGTCATAACCTAATTCTTTTAATATTTTATTTGATGTTTCGTATTTATTACTAAGCTCTTTATCACTTATATCTAAAACATGTATTATTACATTTGAATCACTTATTTCTTCCAACGTTGCTCTAAAAGCTGCGACTAATGTTGTAGGTAGCTTATCTATAAAACCTACAGTGTCAGATAATAATATATTGTTCTTAAAGTTATATTTATTAGATAATTTCCTTGTTGTTGGATCAAGAGTAGAAAATAATTTGTTTTGAGATTTTATATTTGCATTAGTTAAAACATTAAGTAACTGACTTTTCCCAGCATTTGTATAGCCTATTATTGATGCAGTTATAAATCCTGATCTATTTCTGTTTTTCCTATAGTTTTGTCTATGTTTTCTTACTTTTTCTATTTGTTCTTTTATCGTCTTTATTCTATTTCTTATTAATCTTCGATCAGTTTCTATTTGTGTTTCACCAGGCCCTCTAGTTCCAATTCCACCTCCTAATCTTTCAAGATGGCTCCACTGCCCTCTTATTCTTGGTAATAAATATTGATGCTGAGCTAATTCAACCTGAAGCCTTCCTTCTTTAGTTCTGGCATTCTTTGCGAACAAATCTAAAATCAATGCAGTTCTGTCAATCACTTTTAGTGGCTCAAGTTTTTTCTCAAGATTCTTTTGCTGAGAAGGTGATAACTCATCATTACAAACTACTGTATCAAATTTGAGAGTTTTATTTAAATCAATAATTTCTTGGATTTTACCTTTCCCTAAATAATGTGCTGTAGGGTTTTTTAAAGATTGTGTTATTTTAGCAACAATTTTCCCATCAACAGATCGAACTAATTCACCAAGTTCTTCAATTGAGCTGTTGGCGTCATGATATTGTTTTCTATTAGTTTTGATTCCTGTTATTAGTACTCTTTCTGTTGATGACATAAGTTAATTATTTAAATTGATTGATTCAAGTCTTTCTATTGCTTTTTCTATGTCTTTATCAGGAGTTGTGAGTGATATTCTAAAATAACCTTCTCCACTATCTCCAAATCCGTTCCCAGGAGTAACTACAATATCTAACTTATCTAATAAAAATTCGGTAAAAGATGATGAATCATGACCTTCAGGAACTTTTATCCATAAATATAGGCCTGCCTTAGGAGCTGTTACCTTTAGGCCAAATAATTCTAAAGCTGAAATAAGTCTGTCTCGTCGAGTTTTATATATTTCTATATTTTGAGAAATCACTGAATTATCACTGTTAAGAGCAGATATAGCCATGTGTTGAATTGCTTGAGGTATTCCTGAATCTAGATTAGATTTTATTGTTGTTAGAGCAGATATTAAATCTTTATTTCCTACTACAGACCCTACTCTCCATCCAGTCATATTATAAGCTTTTGAAAGTGAATGAAATTCTATACTAATTTCTTTAGCATTTGGAAACTCCATAATGCTCGGAGCTTTATATCCATCAAACGTTATTTCTGAATATGCAGCATCATGAAGAAGGATAATATTATTTTTCATGCCAAATTCTATTGCTTTATTATAAAAATCAGCGTCAGCAACTGCTCCTGTAGGGTTATTTGGATAATTTAACCACATAACTTTTGATTTCTTAATGACTTCGGTTGGAATTTCAGAAAAATTAGGTAAGAATTTATTTTCTTCATTTAATGGCATGAAATGACATTCAGCTCCAGCAAACCATGTCCCTCTTGAATAAACTGGATAATGGGGATCAGGCACTAAAGCTATATCTCCAGGATCAAGAAATGCAAACGCAGCGTGCCCTACTCCTTCTTTTGCTCCAATTAATGAAATAACTTCTGTACTAGGGTCCAAATTAACTTTAAATCTTCTTAAATACCAAGCTGCTATATTTTCTCTCAACGCCGGCATCCCGTCAGAATCTGGATATCTATGGTTAACTGGGTTCTTAGATTCATCAATTAAAGAATTAATAATAAAATCTGGAGTGGGTATGTCCGGGTCCCCAATCCCAAAATCTACAATGTCCCTTCCTTCTGATTGTGCTTTTTTAATTTTTTTTGATATTTCGAAAAATAAATATGGAGGTATTTTGTTTATTCGGTTTGATATATTCATTCATTTTCCTTTAATTGTTTATATTAAATGTTCCTTCACCTATAAATTCTATTGGCCCTTCCATGAAAATAGATTTTTTGCCATCCCAATGACAAACCAATTCGCCTCCAGGGAAATTCATAATTAATTTATCTTTATGCATTTTTAATATTTTGGATATTGCAGTTACGGCTGTTGCTCCAGTTCCGCATGCTTGAGTTATTCCTGAACCTCTTTCCCAAACTCTAACATTATAAATATTATCATTAATTACATTTACTATTTCAAAATTTACATTGTGAGGAAACAAATCATGTTTTTCAACTAATGGACCAATATTTTCCAGATCAAATTCATATATAGGTGTATCAATGAATGCTACGCAATGAGGAACGCCCGTATTTACGCAAAATAATTCTAAATTTATATCTTCATGATTAAAGTTTACAACTGGAATACCAGAGACTATATTGTCTTTAATTACAGGAATTTTATTATCTGTAAATATAGGTATCCCCATATCTACAGTAGCTCTATTCATCTTATTGTTTATATACTGCGGTGAAATAACATATTTTAGTCCGGATTTTGTATCAATAGTTATTTTTTCTTGGTTTTTCGGAATCACATTTAAATCTTCTGCAAATCTTGCTAAACATCTAACTCCATTCCCACACATTTCTCCTTCGGACCCATCTGTATTGAACATATGCATACTAAAATCTGCATTATCACTTTTATCTAATACAATTAAACCGTCTGATCCTATTCCAAAGTTTTGATCTGAAATTTTAATTGATAAATCACTCCAATTGTAATTTATATTTCGTCCGTCTATATAAATATAATTATTACCGGCGCCAGTATATTTATGGAATTTTATTTTATTCATAATTGAGCGGTATTCTTGTTATATTGTAAAATTGATTTTGAAATTTCATTAATATCACGACTTTTAATATCTGAATCTAACCATTTAATTCTGGAATCTGTTTTTTTAAACCAAGTTCTTTGTTTTTTAATCAAGCTAAAAGTTCTTTTTAAAGTGTTTTCTTTCATTTCATTATAACCAATTTCATTACAAAGGTATAAATAAATTTCTTTATATCCTATCCCAGACATAGAATGATGAGATAAATTATATCCTTTTTTAATTAGCATTTCGACCTCAGTAATCCAACCATTTCCAATCATTTTTTCAATTCGATTTGTAATATGTTCTTCCTGATTGTCTTTAGAATAATCTAATCCGAAAATTAAATTATTATTACATTTAGGTTTTGAAGAGTATAAAAATTTCTCTTTGCCAATACTTTTTATTATTTCCAAATACCTTATTAACCTTCTAATATTATTCAAATCAAATTTTGTTGATACACTTTCCCCAACTTCCTTTACAAATAAACTTTGAATATATTTTATTCCATTAGTATGGATTTCAAATTCGATATTTTTTCTAAAATCTTTGTCGGGAGGGACGTCAGGCAAAGCCCATTTATCTATTAATGCCCATACATACAAGCCTGTTCCACCTACAATTATTGGGGTTTTTTTTTGGGATTTAATTTTATTTATTGCATAGTTAGAATCTTTAATAAAATTATTTAAATTATAGCTTATATCAGGATTAACTTTGTCTAAAACATAATGATCTAACTTGTTTTGTTGATCTATGGTAGGCTTAGCAGTTCCTATATTCATATATTTATATACTTGACGACTATCTGCATTTATAACACTAATAGGTAAATAATCTGAAATTTTAACTGATGTTTCTGTTTTTCCTGATCCTGTGGGGCCAATTATTGCTATCAATTTATATTAATTTTCTGTATTGGATATGATTTTATAAAACGTTTTGGCGTTCAAGCTCGCTCTACCTATCAAAAGTCCATTTATATGAGGCTGTGAGATATAATCTTTAGAATTATCATCGTTTACACTCCCTCCATAAATAATAGTAAGATCTATGGATGGATTTATAGATCGTGCTATTTTATAAATATTCTTAGATATTGTTTCAGCTCTTTGAGGGTCACAAAAATTATTATTACCAATAGCCCATATCGGTTCATATGCAATAATTAAATTATTGTTCTTGAAATTTCGAACTATTATATTCTATTTCAGGAGTTATAGTTTCTAATGCCAAATTTATATTGTTTTCAAAATTATTTTCTCCTACACATACAATAGGAATTAAGTTGTTAACACTACACAAGTTTAATTTTTCTATTATTTGAAATTTTGTTTCTCCTTTTTGCCTTCTTTCAGAATGCCCTATTATTACATATTGGCAATATGGTTTCACAAGTTCTATGGAAATATCACCTGTATGTGCTCCATTATTATTATTTGAAATATTTTGAGCCCCTATCTTCAAGAATTCATTTTCATTAAATTTTTGGTTACTATAATCCAATAATGTATAAGGAGGGCATAATATTATAGATGTGAATGCTGAAATATCGTTTTTAGATGAATATTCAGAATATTGATCAACTAAATCATTAGTTCCATTCATTTTCCAATTTGCTATGTAATATTTGTTTTTCATTAATTTAATTTATTATGAATAATAGCTTCTATTCCTGGAAGAGTTCCATTTTCTATATATTCCATAAAAGCTCCTCCTCCTGTAGAAACATGAGAAAATTTATCTCTATTGGTAAATTCTTTTATTGCTTGTAAAGTAGATCCTCCACCAGCTACAGTATATGCATTTTGATTCATTTCAATTGCTTTAGCTATAGCAGCAGTTCCTTTGTTTGTTTCATCTATTTCAAAAATCCCCATAGGCCCATTCCATAAAATATAATCAGAATTAGAAATAATATCCTTGTATTTATTTATAGTTCTGAAACCTATATCCACTATGGAGTCGTTTTCTGACAATTTATTTATATCAATGTTTTCAACTCTATCATTCACTTTTATTAGCACGTCATCGGGTAAAACGATTTCTGTTTTGTTATTATTTAATATTTCAATTATTGTATTGTTTCCTCTATCTATTGAATTGGTGTCATTCTTAGATTTTAAAAATGATTGAATCATACCACCTCCAATTAATATAGTATTAACTTTACCTATAAAATTACGTAGTATAAGAATTTTATCATCTATCTTAGAACCACCAAATATTGCAAGTGAGTTTTTATAATGTGAACTATTTACATTAGATATTGAATTATACTCTTCATACATCTTATAACCCATATAACTAGGAAGATAATTAGTTACTCCAGTGATGGATGAATGATTTCTATGAGACACTGCAAAAGCCTCGTTAACATAAATATCTGCTATTGATGATAATTTTTTACTAAATGATTCAGAATAATTTTCTTCATCTTTAAAAAACCTTATATTATCTAGCATTATTAGCTCATTTTTATTAATACTATTAATTTTATTTAACATATTAGTTTCACTGAAATCTATTATATTAATTTTGTAGTTTAGAATTTGTTCAATTTGTTCTTTAATATTATTCAATGATAATTTAGAAGATTTCTCACCTTTTGGCCTACCCATATGAGATAAAATTATTATTCTGATATTTTGATTTGTTAAATAATCAATCGTTTTTTTTACAACGCGAATCCTAGTGTCATCTAAAATTTCATAATTTTGTGAAATTGGGACATTGAAATCTACTCGCAATAAGCAAGTTTGGATTCTCGAATTGTTATGTTTAATATTATTTAAGTGAAATTTTACATTCATAAAATCGAAAGTTCTTCTAATACTTTTTCTATTTTTTTATTAGGGTCATTTAAACTATTTAATATGTTTTTTAATTCGTTTTTTTGTTTTGTTAGATAATTATCATAGTTTTTATGAATTTCTGATGAATAAAATGTTTCGTTTAAAAATTTCACATCATCTAATTCGAGCATCCGTTTCATATAAATCGTACCTAATTTTTTCACATAATCTAAGGAATTTTTATATTCATCAAATATATATGCTATAGGTAATATTTTTTTCTTATTTAAAATTTCATTTTCTAATTTAGTAAAATTTTGATTAGCATTATTAGTTAACAAATTATCAAATGCATTTAAATGTTTATTATATAAATTTATTTCTCCTACTATTTTTAACAAATTTGATATTTGTATATTATCGTTGAATAAAGTCGAAACAAATTTATACATTTCAATTTCTTTCAGATCATAAATATTCTTTACTGTATTAAATTCTATTTTATATTGTTCTGAATTCTGTAATTCTAAGTATTTACCTTTGAAAATATTTAGAATTAGATTGTCAAAATTTCGTAAAACAGTAAGAGTATCATTAGTTTCCAATAATTCATTTTGAATAATAGTTATTTTTGACAAACTATAGAGACAATCACCCGCATTAATCGCTTGTGCAGGGCCCCATTTCCACCACAATGTATCTTTACCATTTGAATTTGGAGTTCCAGAACCGATTTCATCATGAATGGTTAAACCAGTTTTAAATAAATATAATGCAGAAAGTCCGGTTATAACTTTCGAATAATTTTTTTCATCATTAAAAAAACTAATTATTGATAGTGAACAAGCAATTTCATTATGATTATCCATAATATTTGATTCTGATAACATTGTTGTGTTGGAATCAAATAATTGATACGAGAGCATATCAATTAAACCGTGATCTATATCTTTAATAGTCTCTTCAATTATATTTGATATTTTACTTAAATGTTCTTTCATATTTAATTCACTTTTATTCCTGCATTTTTTATATCACTTATAGTTATTGCCCCTTCTCTTATTACTTCAAGCTTATTATTTGATAGGTCTAATATTGTAGAAGGGTTTTTATTTTTTTCTGTATATTGTCCAAAAACAATCATATCCACTTTATCACCTAGGTCTTTGGCTAATTCTTCTTTTAATAAACTGTGAGGTTTCCCAGATATATTTGCACTTGTTCCTGTAATTCCACTATTTAATATGTTCATTATTTTAATTAAATTTTTGCTATTTGGTATTCTAAGAGCTATATTATCTGAATCCCCTGATATTATATTTGAAATAAATGATTTTTTCTTCATTATTAATGTAAGTGCCCCAGGTAAAAAAGTTTCTATTAATTTTTCACACATTTTATTAACATTATTCGAATATTTATAAAAATAATTTTTATTTGGAACAAGTACAGGGATCCCTTTTGATATATCTCTTCCTTTAATTGCTAAAATTTTATTCAAACTATTTTCATTAGTAATAACACAACTCAAAGCATAAATTGTATCTGTGGGAAGAACAACAACTCCGCCTTTACTTAATACATTTACTACAATATTTTTTGATTCGTCTAAAGAGAACTCCATATTTTGTTGACCTTAACCTATTATTAATTTAAGCTTTTTTTTATGAATTCAATTAATACTGAAAACAAAAATAATACTGTTATTATATTAGATTATGGATCTCAATATTCTAAACTTATTGCAAGAAGAGTTAGAGAATGTAATATTTATTCTGAAATAATCAACCCAAACGAACCTTATGAAGTTCTTAAGAATAAGAATATTATGGGAATAATTTTATCGGGAGGCCCATCGGGAATCAATGATATAGAGTCTCCTAAAATACCAAGTTGGCTTTATGATTTTGATGTTCCTATTCTAGGAATTTGCTACGGATTACAAGCAATAATATATGATCAAGGAGGAAAAGTTTCTTCTGAACAAAATTCTGAATACGGAAATTCCAGTATTAATATTATTAACTCATCAGACAAACTTTTTAAAGATTGCGATGAAAATTTTAATGTTTGGATGAGTCATGGAGATTCAGTAACCTCTATGCCTGATGGCTATGAATTATTGGCTTCTACAGAATCGTGTAAATATGCTGCTGTTAAATCTGATAATATATACGGCATTCAATTTCATCCAGAAGTTGTTCATACAGAAAATGGAAGTAAAATAATTAGAAATTTTGTATATGAAATATGTAATATCCCTCAAGATTGGACTTCGGAAAATTTCATAGCGAATACTGTAAATAAAATCCGAAATCAAGTTGGTACTAATAAAGTACTATGTGCTATCTCTGGTGGAGTAGATTCATCTGTGGCTGCAGCTCTGATAAATCAATCAATAGGACAAAACCTTGTATGTTTGTTTGTAAATAATGGATTACTAAGAAAAAATGAACACACCGAAGTTGTCGCTAAATTTAAAGAAGCTGATATTAAAGTAGAATATTTAGATGCAACCGAAATATTTTTGTCAAAGTTGACAAAGATTTCAGATCCAGAAGAAAAACGAAAAATAATTGGCAATACATTTATTGAAGTTTTTGAATCTTTTACAAAAAACTATGATGATATTAAATATTTAGCTCAAGGTACTTTATATCCAGATGTAATAGAGAGTGCTACTAATGATTCACTTAATGCTTCCAAAATCAAAACTCATCATAATGTTGGAGGACTACCTTCAGATATGAATTTTAAATTAGTTGAGCCTTTACGTAATCTTTTCAAAGATGAAGTAAGAGTCATAGGTAGAGAATTAGGATTGCCAAATTTTTTGGTTGATAGACAACCATTTCCCGGCCCCGGCCTTGCAATAAGAATAATGGGAGAAATAACATTTCCTAAACTTGAATTACTAAGAGAAGCAGATTGGATACTTATGGATGAAATTAAAAACAATGATTTATATGGGAAATTATGGCAAAGCTTTGCTGTTTTATTAGATACAAAAACTGTGGGAGTCATGGGAGATCATAGAACCTATGAATATACAATTGCAATCAGAGCTGTTAATAGTGAAGATGCAATGACAGCAGATTGGGCTAAATTGCCTTACGAAGTTTTAGATTCTATTTCAAGTAGAATAACTAATGAAGTTCATGGAATAAATCGCGTGGTTTATGATATAACGAGCAAACCACCAGGCACTATTGAATGGGAATGATAAGAGAAGCGAAAGAATCTGATTTAAAGGAAGTATTTAATTTAATCTATTCAGCTTTTGGCAATAAAGCAGAATCCGATTTAGTTAGACAATTAATTTTAGACGAAGATTTGTTTTTTAATCTTATTTTTGAATCGTCAGATACCATTGTAGGCAATATAGTGGTTTCTAAAATAACAATGGAACCTGATAAAGGTTTATTGTGTGGCGGAGTTGCTCCTCTTTCTGTGTTGCCTGAAAATCAATCCTATGGAATAGGCTCTCAACTAATGGAATCAGCCATAAAAAAGAGCAAAGAAATTAAGATCGATGCTTTATTTCTTCTTGGTGATCCAAATTACTATAAAAGATTTAATTATAAAGCATCAAATTTGGCTAGTGACTACAGTGCTGAACATTTTCAGGAACTAGAACTAACTAAAGACTGTTTGGTGAATGTGAAGTCAAAAGTCATTTACGCAAATGCATTTACGAATCTATAGTCATGGAAGAAAAGTTACAAAAATGTTACAAAGTCGATTTCAATAACACTTAGATATTTAGTTGGGGAGAAAAAATGCCCAATAATTTACAAAATGAAAATAGTCCATATTTATTACAACATTCTGATAATCCTGTTAATTGGTATCCATGGTCAGAAATACCGTTTGATATTGCAAAAAAACTTGACCGACCTGTATTTTTAAGTATTGGCTATTCTTCTTGTCATTGGTGCCATGTGATGGAAGAAGAAAGCTTTACAGATTTAGATACTGCTTTATATTTAAATGAGAATTTTGTTTCGATCAAAGTAGACAGAGAAGAAAGACCAGATATTGATAGTATATATATGGAAGCATTACAGGCATTATCAGGATCAGGTGGTTGGCCTGCGAGTTTGTTTTTAACACCAGATAAAATCCCGTTTTTTGCAGGAACTTATTTCCCTTTAATTCAAAGAGGAAACCACCCAAATTTCATGAGTGTTCTACACTCAATTGTAGAACACTATAAAAATAAGCAAGAAACAATATTTGAGATTGGTGATCAAATTAAACAAATGTTAAATACAAACTTAAAAAACGGATCACATAATATTGATATTGAAAATATACTTGAATCTATTAAAACATCTTTCGACAAAGAAAATGGCGGTTTTCATAGTGCTCCTAAATTCCCTCAACCAAGCATATTAGAATTTTTAATTTTTTTGAAAAACAATCACTTGCTCTACTCAAAATTTATTTCCAATAAAGATATAGATGAAATGATAGTTAAATCTTTATATATGATGGCTACAGGAGGGATATACGATCAATTAGGAGGAGGTTTCCATAGATATACGGTAGATTCAAAATGGGTAACTCCTCATTTTGAAAAAATGTTATATGACAATGCTTTGCTTTCAAGTATATATACCAAAAGCTACGATTTTTATAAATATAATTGGTTAAATTTTGTCTCGGATGATGTATTGAAATATCTGATTACTGAAATGTCTGAAAAAAATAAAGGTTTTTTTTCTGCTGAAGACGCTGATTCAGAGGGAAAAGAAGGTAAATTTTATGTGTGGGAATCGAGTGAATTCAATAATATTTTAGATTGTAAAGAAATTAAATTAGCAAAAAATATTTTTAACATTTCTGACAAAGGTAACTTTGAAGGTAAAAATATTTTAACAGGAGGATATCCAAACAAATTAAATACACACACGAATGAAAATATTATCGATTTAGATAAACTAAGAATAAAGCTTATTAATAGTAGAAATAAACGTATACCTCCATTTAAAGACAAAAAAATAATTACTGCATGGAATGGAATGGTTATTACTGGATTAATGAATAAATACTTTTCTAATTCTCAACATAAATATTTGGAAAAGGCTAAAAAGACTGCTAACTATATATATTCGTATATAAATAAAAATAATGAATTGCCTAGGTATGTTATAAATGACAACCCTTTTTATCCTGCTACTCTAGAAGATTATGCCTATTTCATAGAGGGTTTAATTGAAATTCACAAAGGTACTTTAGATTATAAGTGGTTAGATCTAGCAATAGAGCTCTCTGATAAAGTATTACAATTATATTATGATGATTTCAGTCATATTATGTTCGATAGTAGTAAAGATTTGAAAGATTTATTTGTCAGGCCGAAAAGCATATATGACAATCCATATTCGAGTCCTTTTTCAAAAATAACAGAATGTTTGTATTATTTAGGGTCCATTACGAATAATAATAATTACTTACAAATTGTCGATAGAATAACAAAAGATATACTGTCTTACATAAAAAATGTTCCTATGCATACATTATCGTGGACTAGATTGTTGGAATCAATAAAGTATGATCAAAAGAATCATTTAGTTATTATTCATGAGAATAAAGATATAGATTTATTACTAAAAACTTTAGAGATTAATAATAACCCTAATCTTTTTTATTTTGGAAAATCTATTGAAAGCGATAGTAATCTGGAAATATTTAATGACAAAAAACTGATCGAAAATAAAAACACATTTTATTTGTGCAAATCATATACATGTAATTTGCCTACAAACTCTATATCAGAAATAAAATCTCAAATTAAAAATATGTAGTACTCTATTTAATTGATTTAGATATGTTACTTAAATCAACTTTTGCTTTGCCATCTGTTGCCTTAGTAAAGTCTTTTTCAAATTCTTGTGCCTGAGAATCATAATATTCCCATTCTTCATCAGTTAATTCTTTATCGGTAATTATTATTTGTACAACTAATAAATAAAATTATTATGATTATAATTGTAGGTATTTTGTGTAACATTTAATAATCCCTAAATGCATCTCCTGGCTTAGATGGAAGAGCATAACCCCCGCTTAATCCTGAAGGAGATCCATCTGCTCTGTGGCATGCAGCTCCTTCCATCATGTTATTTTCAAACATAATTGCATTCATTCCTCCAGCAACTCTATTCATACTAACAGTATTGTGCCCCATAGAATTAAGTTTATTGATAGTTTTATCAGGAAATTCATATTCTAATTCCAATGTGTCTCCATCTGTCCATACTCTAGGCGATTCCACAGAAGCTTGTAGACTAAATTTATTGTCAATTAAAGCAAGTAAGGCCTGACAAACAGCTCCAAATATTCTTCGGCCACCGGGTGTTCCTAAAACAATGTATGGCTTTTTGTTCCTAGAGATTATTGTTGGAGTCATAGAGGATAAACTTCTTTTATAGGGTTGTATTGAATTTGCATTATCAGAATGAGGATCAAATAGAAGCATGCAATTATTTAATAGCATTCCTGTATCATTAACTGCAACTCTGCTTCCAAATGCATTATTAATTGTTTGAGTCATTGATACAATATTCCCTTCTTCGTCTGAAACATTGAAATGAGTGGTATTACTACTCTCATTCTCAAGAAAATTCGTTGTGTAATTATAATCCTGAGATTGATTAAGATTAATTTCTTTAGATCTTTCAGATGCGTATTTCTTTGAAATCAAACCTTCTATTGGTATATTTACATACTCTGGGTCACCTATGTATTTATTTCTGTCAGCGAAAACTATTTTAAATACTTCTGAAAGTATATGAACTCTTTCAGGATCAGTGATTTTGTATTTGCTCATATCAAAATTTTCTAATATATTAAGCATTTGTATTAGGCAAATACCTCCACTACTAACAGGACCAACAGAGTGGATATCAAAATTTTTATATTTTCCGATTATTGAATCTCTATAAAATATTTGTTGCGTTTCCAAATCTTTAAGTGTTAATAGTCCTCCATTTTTTTTCATTTCATCTTCAATATGAGCACCTAATTCACCTCCGTGTAAATATTTGGCCCCATATTTTGCTATTCCTTCAAGAGTATGAGCATAATTTAGATTTTTTATAATATCTCCTTTGATAGGAGCTTTACTATTTTTAAGATATATATCAGAGCTTTCTTTGAATTTAGATAAATCAGTTATGTTATCTCTTATATTGTTTGACAAATAATCTGAAACTCTATATCCATTTTTTGCAATATTTATTGAAGGTTGAATTACTTCTTTCAGGGGAAAGTTACCATACTTTTCTACTAAATGTGTCCAAGTTAATAAATTTCCTGGTGTTCCTACGGCTTGATATCCAATAGTATTCAAATTATCTTCAACATCAAAATAATTGGCTAATTCGTTGCTTAATGGTTTATACATAGAATCGTGTGCTTTGCCAGGTGCTGAGCAATATCCATCAATAGTAGAAAATCCAGTATCAGGCTTGTAAAAATTAGTAAATCCTCCTCCAAATGGGCCTACCATCATTGGCTCAACTACAGAAAGAGCAAAAGCAGTACCAATGGCTGCATCAAACGCATTGCCTCCTGCAGCTAAAATAGATACTCCGACTGATGACGCAACAGGATGATTTGATGTAACCATACCTTTAGAAGCTAATAATGGTTGTTTTTTTGTGTTTAAATTCATGACAAATTACTTATTTCAAATATAATATTATTTATTATGGTTTTTTTATGATTATTAATCAATCTTTTACACAAAAATTAATAGATATTGTTGGACAAGAATTTGTCATTGTAGATAAACAAGATATGATTGTTTATGAAAGTGATGGAACTCATGATAGAGGTATGCCAGATTATGTTGCTTTACCATCTTCGGTTGATGAAGTATCAAAACTAGTAATGCTTGCTAATGAATCAAATATCCCAATAATTGCAAGAGGATCTGGAACTGGATTGAGTGGAGGTTCTGTCCCTGTAAAAGGAGGACTGATTATCTCATTGAATAGAATGAATAAGATTCTAGATATTGATCCAGAAAAAGGTATAGCAAAAGTTGAAGCGGGAGTCATCAATTTAGAAATTAGTAAAAAAGCTTCTGAATTTGGTTTTTTTTATGCTCCTGACCCTTCAAGTCAACAAGCATGTTCAATTGGTGGAAATGTGGCCGAAAATTCTGGAGGCCCACATTGTTTAGCTTATGGAGTTACCACTAACCATATTCTTGCCATAGAAGTAGTCCTTCCTACCGGTGATATTGTTTGGTTTGGTGATTTTAATAAAGAGAATAATGGTATAGATTTCAGAGGGTTATTTATAGGTTCGGAGGGTACTTTTGGAATATGCACGAAAGTTGTAGTTAAATTAATAAAAAAACCTGAAATGGTTAAAACATTTCTGATTGCATTTAATAACATTCTTGATGCAGCTAACGCTACTACAGCAGTTATTTCTTCTGGAATAATTCCAGCGTCAATTGAAATGATGGATAAAACAGCATCCCAGGCAGCAGAAGAAAGTACTAAAGCAGGAATACCCAAAAACTCAGATACAGTTTTATTGATTGAAATCGAAGGATTTGAGGATGAAGTTACAGAGCAAGAATTATTAATTAAAGATATTATAAACGAATTTGATCCAATAGAAATTAAATTAGCAGCAACTGAAAAACAACGGGAATTATTTTGGAAAGCTCGAAAAGGAGTTCTTGGTGCTTTAGGCAGGCTTGCTCCTAATTATTATTTGGTAGATGGTACTGTTCCGAGAACTAAGCTTGCTCCAGTATTATCTGAAGTAAATAGATTATCCAAAAAGTACGGGCTGATTGTTGCTAATGTCTTACATGCAGGAGATGGAAATTTACATCCATGTATTATTTTTGATCAACAAATACCGGGAAATACTGAAAAAGCATTGTCATTAGGTGGAGAGATATTGAAAATTTGTGTTGATAATGGCGGAGTACTTAGTGGAGAACATGGAATTGGTTATGAGAAAAAAGAATATATGCCACTTCTATTTTCTGACCATGATTTAGAATATATGAAAAATATGAAAAATATTTTTGATTCTAAAGAATTATTCAACCCTGGCAAGATTTTCCCTTCTTTAAGAGAGTAATATGACAACAATTAATGAATATAAAATATTAGATACTTATAGCCCCCAAAATAAAATCAGATTATCTGAAATTGTTTTAGACCTATATTCATCAAATTCTAAATTAATGATCCTAGGTGGATATTCAAAAATTGATTATGGTAACCCTGTTAACGCAAATACTAATGTAATTGAAACTTCTAATCTTAGTAATGTAATTGATTATAATCCTTCAGATCTTACTATAACTGTAGAAGCTGGGATGAAGATGGCGGATTTGACTAAAATATTAAAACAAAATAATCAATTTTTAGGATATAAGCTACCACAATTGAAAAATAGTACAGTTGGTGGCGCGATATCCTATGGATATTCAGGTAATTATCGATTTAATGATATTCATATAAGAGATTCAATTATAGGTATAGAGGCAGTAAATCAAGAAGGGAAATTTATAAAATCTGGAGGACAAGTAGTAAAAAATGTATCCGGATATGATATGCATAAATTATTTATAGGAACAAATGGATCTTTTGGACCTTTGTATTCTGTTTCATTTAAAGTTTATCCTACTCCTAGCAAAGAAATATTATTGGCTTTTGAATATACTGACTTAGATGAAGCAATTAGAATTGCTCAAAAATATGTTTTTTTCAATTGGAATATCCCTAGGCTGTCTTTATATAAATCAAGTAAAGAAAATCATTATAAATTAGTTTTTAATATTGTTGGAACTAATCAAATTGTAGATAAAATAGATAAAATGATTCACAAAGATTCTATAAATAAATCAAATTCTGAATCTGTTGACGAATCATATATAAATAATTTTGGTTATGATCTAGGTACAGATGAAATATATATAAGATTCACATCTCATAAAAATGATTTTTTCAAATCTCTAGCTGAGTTAATGGAACTAAGAAATATACAATACAAACTGATGATAAATCCAATTTTTGGATTTTCCTCTATTATTATATATGATGACGAAAAATCAGTAGATAATATTAAAAAATTAAGACAAATCTCTGATGATAATAATGTTAAACTTTTTATTGAAAGAGGTTCTTTGAAATTAAAAAACAAATTTAATTATAAGAACAATGATAATAATTTAAGTAATTTGACTAAATTATTTAAAAATACTTATGATAAAAAACATTTGTTTAGCCCAGGCAAACTTTATGACAGTTAAATCGTATATAGAAAAAGTAAAAGATGAAGTATATAAATGTGTTCATTGTGGATTCTGCTTAACTGCTTGCCCTACTTATTTAGTAAGTGGGCAAGAATTAGAATCCCCCAGAGGCAGAATATCTTTGATGAAAGCTACATTGGAATCACAAATCGAACCTGATGAAAAGACTTTTCAGCATTGGGACAGATGTATTCAATGTCGAGCTTGTGAACCTGCTTGCCCTTCTGGAGTAAATTATGGAATGTTAATTGAATCAACAAAAGCTGGAATGAAAGAAGTAAAATCAAAATCATTTTCATATAGGTTTATATTCAATTTAATTATTAACTTATCTATCTCTAAATGGTTTATCAACCTAAACTCAACTATATTTAGAATTTATAACAATTTAAAAATATCCAGCATTTTACATATGCTAAAAACAAGTAGAATATTACCTTCAAAATTATATCAACTTGCAACTATGATTCCAAAAGTTTACGGATCCCCTTTAAAATCTGGCCAATTTTTAATTAATAATAGTAAATTTAAAATTGCATTGTTTCGAGGATGTATTATGCCAGGAATACATGGAGATAATATGAGAAACACTGTTAAATTATTAAATTATTTAGGGTTTGATGTAGAAGTAGTAGATTCTGAAGTTTGCTGCGGTTCAATTAGCTCACATAATGGTGATTTGGAAAATACAATTAAATTGGCCAAGCACAATATAGATTTATATTTAAATGATGAATTTAAATATCTTTTGATTAGCTCTGCTGGTTGTGGCACTAGAATTAAAGAATACTACCATTTGTTTGATGAAAATTCTGAATATTGGTTGAAATCAAAATCACTAAAAGATAAAACATTGGACATATATGAATTTCTTTATCAAAACATTGATCAAAAACCAAATCGCGTCATCAATAAAACTGTTTCTTATCAACCTGCGTGTCATTTGTTAAACACTCAAAAAGTTATCGATGCACCTATTGAATTAATTAAAATGATTCCTGGAATTAAATTTATTGAATTACCATCTAGTAATATTTGCTGTGGAGCGGGAGGAGCGTATTCTATTACACAACCTATTTGGTCAAAAAAAGTATTAGACAAAAAAATGAATGAATTTAATTCTATTAAAATTGATGTAATGACTGTTTCTAATCCGGGTTGTTTTATTCAACTACAAGGAGGACTAAAGATGTTAGAATTACATACTGAAATTATGTACGTTACAGATTTACTTTATTATTCATATATAGAAGGAGAAAATTAAATGGATTTGGGATTAAAAAATAAAGTTGCAATTATAACGGGTGGAAGTGATGGAATTGGAAAGGCAGCAGCAATTTCAATTGCTAAAGAAGGCGGTAAAGTCGCAATAGTAGGAAGATCTCAATCAAAAATAGATTCTGCTATTAGTGATATAAAAATTGATACACATAATGATGTTATAGGTATATCTGCGGACGTTTCTATTGAATCAGAGGTTCAAAATATGGTCAATGAAGTTATACGTAAATTTGGACAAATTGATATATTGATTAATAATGCGGGAACATCGGCTGCAACAACTTTGGAAAAAATGACTGATGAACAATTAAAAATTGATTTTGGTATAAAAGTTTATGGTGGAGTCTACTGTGCTCGTGCAGTACTTCCTCATTTGAAAAAATCCGGATCAGGTGTCATTATTAACACTACTACTCCGGGAGGTAAAGCTTCGGGGCCAGGAGGACAACCTACTTCATTGTCTAGAGCAGCAGGTATTTCACTTACTAAGTCTTGGGCTGGTGAATTAGCTCAATATAATATTCGAGTTAATACTGTCTGCGTAGGACTATTAAAATCTGGACAGCATAGAACTAGATGGGAAGATATGAATTCAAAGGATTCTAATTACAAACTTGATGATCATTGGATTTCACTAGGAAAAAATGTACCCTTAGGAAGAATTGGTGAAGCTGAAGAAGTTGGAAATGTGATGTGTTTCCTTGCCTCTTCAAAAGCTAGTTACGTAACAGGGACAGCTATAAATGTGGACGGAGGAACATCACCTGTAGTTTAGTCAATGAAATGATTTTGAGCATGCTGTCTTAAAGCATGATCCATTAATACAATGGCTACCATCGATTCAACAATAGGCACTGCCCTTGGAAGAACGCAGGGATCGTGCCTTCCTCTACCTCCAAATTCGATTTCTTTACCAGAATTTGTTACTGTATTTTGGGTTTTAATAATAGTTCCTGTAGGTTTAAATGCAGCTTTTAGCAATATGTTTGCTCCATTTGATATTCCACCTTGGATACCGCCACTATAATTAGTTTTAGTTTCAACCTTACCATTGTTCATATAAAATTCATCGTTGTGCTCAGACCCGAGCATTAAAGTTCCGTTGAATCCAGAACCGATTTCAAACCCTTTACAAGCAGGAATTGACAGAACTGCCTTACCTAATTCAGCTTCTAATTTATCAAATACTGGTTCTCCTAATCCAGGAGGAACATTTCTACAAACTAATTCAACAACACCACCTAGTGAATCACCTGTTTTTCTGATTTCTTTGATCATATCTATCATTTTTCCAGCAATTTTATCATCAGGGCATCTAACAATATTCTTTTCAACATCACTCAAGTTAACTGTATCAGTATTTACATTGGCAACTAAGTTTTGTATAGATTTCACATATCCTACAATATCTATATTAAATTTCTGCTTTAAAATTTTTTTAGCTATTGCTCCAGCAGCTACTCTCCCAATTGTTTCCCTCGCACTAGCTCTTCCACCACCTTTCCAGTTTCTTATTCCATATTTAATATCGTATGTATAATCAGCATGTGAGGGCCTGTAAATATCTTTAAGAGTATCGTAATCTTTACTTTTTGCATCTTGGTTTGTTACAGTAATTTGTATGGGAGACCCAAGAGTTTTACCTTCAAAAGTTCCAGAAAGTATTTCAGCGAGATCATTTTCTTTTCTTTGCGTTGTAATTTCACTTTGCCCAGGTTTTCTTCTGTTTAATTCAAATTGTATGTCTTCATTAGAAATTTCTATTCCTGGAGGGCAGCCATCAATCGTAACACCTACCGCTTCCCCGTGAGATTCTCCCCAAGTTGTGATTTTATATAATTTCCCAAATGTATTTGGCAATATTTACTCGTTATTATTTATATTTAAATAAATTATACTACCACTCGTCTTGTTTTAGTGATACGATTCGGTTTATTTACCAATATCAGGGCTTGAGTGAACATTCTTGAAAACCTCGTTGTTAACGTGAGAGTTTTCCCGCTCAAGCCCCCCAAATATAATTTTGAATCAAATTAAATTAAATAAATCAAAATATTTTTCTGGATTACAATGCGAAAAGAAATTATTCTTAGATTTGAATGAAAGTATTAAATATAAAAATAATAGACCAAATAATAAGAAACAATTATTAGAACTTTCATTTAAATATTTTAAAAATAAATATTCAAATGAATTACCTCAGTTATATAACAGTGATAAATTCAGTGAGAATTTCAAAACCCAAAAACCATTTTATTCGATAAATTTTTCATTAGATAATAAAGATTTAAGATTGAATTATGACACGATCATATACAAAGATAATAAAATTACATTATTTTTAGTTAAATCCGCAATATATCCCAAAAAAACTTACATTAAAGAACTTGCCTTGCAAAAATATTTGATTGAAAAAAATTATGATTTGGAAATACATACTAAATTGATACTAGTAAATAAAGAATATCAATTTACCAATGCAGAACTAAATTTAGATAAATATTTAAATATTTTGGATTGCACAGAAAAAGTTAATCAAATTTTATCTGAAGAAATAGCAACCAATATCAATAATATTCAAAAACAAATCAAATCAAATAAGCTTCCTGAAAAGGACATAGGATCACATTGCAAAAACCCGTATCAGTGCAATTATTTTGATTATTGTAGAATAAACCTGCCTGATTATCATGTAGAACAAATTCCAAGTCAAAACAAAGATTTAAAAGAAACCTTAATCCAATTAGGGATATCAGATATAAAGAAATTACCTGAATTAGAGCCTATAACATTATTACAAAAAAGAGTGATAGATTCTGTGAAATCTTCTAAAGAATATATTAGTAAAGAACTTCCTAATATTATAGAAGATCTTACTTTTCCTTTATATTATCTTGATTTTGAGACAATAATATCACCTTACAAAATATTCCCATCTACAAAACCATTTGAACCTATCCCTTGTATGTGGTCATTACACAAAGAAGATATAAATAATAATCTTACATATAGTAATTATTATAAATTTTCAGGCAATGACCCTAGAGATGGATTTATTGAAGAATTAATTAATAGTATTGGGGAAACTGGAAATATATTAATATATTCTGATTTTGAGATACGCATTTTAAACATGATTGCAAAAACTCATCCTCAGTATGCTAGCAGTATTAAGAATATAATTAACCGTTGTGTTGATATGTTGAAAATAACAAAGGAAAATTATTATCATCCTATATTTAAAGGAAGTTTTTCACTTAAAACTGTCTCTAAAATACTGAGTGATGAGAAAATGTATAACATGGAATATGTTAATTCAGGAGATGAAGCTTCAATGATATTAATAGATTTGATTACTGATAATATTGACGCTGATTTACGACACAATTATGAAAAAGATTTACTATCGTATGCTGAAAAAGACACCTTGAATTTAGTCTATTTATATCATCATTTAAAATCTGTATCTTAATTCATGTAAAAAACTTCTTGATTAATAATATACACATGTTATAATTTCGTCATTAAAGCAATGCTTTTATGGAGGCAAAAATGAAAAAAATTATTTCATTACCGATTATGCTGACTTTGATGCTTAGCCTTTTAATGGTTGGATGTCAAAGTGGCGGTGATACAATTAAAATTGGTACACTATTAGACAAAACAGGAGATCTTGGTAACTATGGACCACCTATGGAAGTAGGAGCAGATCTTGCCATTCAATTATTAACTGATGCGGGCGTAGACATAGTCAAAGTGCCTGGAGATTCAGGAACTGCCCCTCAGAAATCTATAGCTGAAGCAACAAAACTTATTGACATCGACGGTGTTCATGCTATTGTTGGATCACTTTCAAGTGGAGTAACAATGGCTACTGCTACTGCTGTAACTATTCCAAAAAATATCCCAATTATGTCTCCTGCCTCAACTTCACCTGCCATTTCAACAATGGATGATAATGACACTGTATTTAGATCTACAGTATCTGATGCAGCTCAAGGTGTAGTATTAGCTAAAGTTGCATGGGACAGTGGTACTAAAACTGCTGGAGGATTATATATCAACAACCCTTATGGAGAAGGTTTATCTAAAATGTTCAGTGATGCTTTTGTAGCTTTAGGTGGAAAGATCACTGCAATGGTTCCTATTGAACCTGGACAAACATCTTATTTATCTGAAGTTAAAAAAGCAACAGATGGAAAGCCTGACGTTTTATTAGCTATGACTTATCCTGTTACAGCTCAAATTTATATCAGAGAAGCAATCGAAGGTGGACATGCTTCTAAATTTATGTTTGTAGATGGAACTAAAGCTCAAGATATGTTTGATGCAATGACCAAAGTTCATGGTGCTAAATATTTTGATGGTATGATTGGTACTGCTCCTGGAGCACCAGGAAGTCGGTCTAAAACCAAATTTGAAGAACTTTACAAAGCTGCAAATGATGGCAAACTGCCAACAGATCCATTCATAGCTGAAACATTTGATGCTATGATGATGCTCGGCTTAGCTGCATTTGCTGCACAACACACAGATGCTTGTGACAATATTAAAACTTGTTTGAGAAGAATTGCTACAGATGATGGTGATAGAGATGCTAACATCGAACCCCATCAAATTAAAATGGCTGTAAACTATCTTAAAAAAGGAAATGACATCAACTATCAAGGAGCTGCAGGTTCTCAAGAAATTGATGAGAACGGCGATGTAAACAACACTATTGAAGTGTGGAAAATTACAGATGGTAAAATTACCTCAACAGGTCAATTCTTAAGTCCATAATTTCTAAATTGTAGATACTTTAAAAAAAAGAGGAATCTTTAATGGTTCCTCTTTTTTTTTATTTGATTTAATATAAATTTATATTTAACAAAAGGATATTTTTATGAGTATAGAAGACATCAAGAAGAAAGTAGCATCTAATATAGATAGTAATGCAGAAGATTTAATAGGTATAGCAAAAA
>Ga0209501_10001155_pt1 | contig 29727 bp, 45 predicted proteins | sample ArcticOcean_MG_C_4_FD_187434 | JGI IMG/M metagenome (GOLD analysis project Ga0209501, IMG submission 187434) | Marine microbial communities from western Arctic Ocean - ArcticOcean_MG_CB4_134 (SPAdes) (version 2) | ecosystem: Environmental > Aquatic > Marine > Oceanic | place: Arctic Ocean...
AATTGTTGCTACCAGCCCATCTGAGTCCATGCTCACCTCTGCCTCGAAATTGAAGTGGACCGACTCTAGCCCCTCCATGGCGTCCATTGCCATGGCCAAAATCTCACTTAGTTCCTGATCATCAGAGGTTCCGACGGCGACGAGCGGATTCGAGACCACTTTGGGTGTGGGTGTGGGCGTTGGTGAGGGCGATGGCGCAGGAAGTGGCGTTGCAGTTGGCAGTGGCGTGGGTGCTGGCGAGGATGTAAGCGCGGGCGAAGACGTGGCGATGGCGGGCTGGGTGGTTCCGCTGCAGCCCGCCATCGCAGTGGCAAGCAACAGAATCAGTGATATGGGTGCCAAAAGTTTCATAAACTTATATTAAGGCTTCTATGACGCCCGCGACAATTGCTGGGCCGTCAAATAACCGGGCATTTGACGTCTAAATAGAGCTTTAATTGGACCAGGTCTCGTTGGCCACCTCGCGGAGTTCCATTTCGATGAGATCGAGGATATTGTCGGAATCGCTTGGTAGGGATGTCAAAAGCTGTAACTGGGCATTTTCCCACAGCTGCTCGGCAGGCGCGGAATGGTAGATGATGGGGATCCGACGTACGACTGATGCGTCGGCATCGCTGTCCAATACCGTCAGAAACGGGGCCAGCATTACCACCAGAGAACCTACGATTGTTCTGCGAACTATCGTAGGCCTGACATGAGGTGTAGACGATTTTTTTTAATACCTGACACAATACACGCTCATACACTAAAATATCTTGGTTAATTGTCTCGAAGCGAAGCGAAATCCCTGGTGGATCGTTAGTGGAAATTCGGTGAATTGGGTCAAGGTGGCATGAAGTTAGCCAATTTGCTGTCCAACCGGGCAGAATCTGGCGACGGGGTAGTAATAAATGTTGACTTTGACACTGGTAATTTGTAAAATTTCTGTTTGTCGCCCCTAAGGCTTGGCGCTCCTGATTTGTTCCGATTTTTAGAGAGTTTTGAGGTAGTGGTATGCCCACAGTTAATCAGTTGGTTAGGAAAGGCCGAAAGGCCAAGAAGCGGAAGGATACGGCGCCCGCGCTGAGATTCTCCTTCAACTCATTAAAGAATCGTGGCAAGCGCGATTCCGGATCGCCTCAAAAGCGCGGCGTATGTGTTCAAGTTAGGACCCAGACGCCTAAGAAGCCGAACTCTGCTTTGAGAAAAGTCGCGAGAGTTCGTCTGACCAATGGAATGGAAGTAACCGCGTACATTCCTGGGGAAGGCCACAACCTGCAGGAGCACTCTGTCGTCCTGATAAGGGGTGGTCGAGTCAAGGACCTGCCAGGTGTGCGCTATCACATCGTTCGTGGAGCTCTGGACACATCGGGTGTCGACGAGCGAAGGCGCGGACGCAGCAAGTATGGAACCAAGAAAGTCTAGTTTACTCATATAAGGTAGATAAATATGGCCCGAAGAAGAAGAGCAGAAAAGAGAGTCCCGCCGGCGGACATCAAGTACGGCAGCGTGGATCTCAGCCAATTCATCAATCGAGTAATGTTGCACGGTAAGAAGACTATCGCGCAGAAGATAGTCTATGGGGCGCTGGAGAGGATCGAGCAGGAATCCAATCGGCCCGGTCTTGAGATTTTTGAGCAGGCTATCCGTAACACCACGCCGATGCTGGAAGTGAAGTCCAGGCGCGTTGGTGGTGCAACCTACCAGGTTCCTACAGAGGTTCGACCTGAGCGTAGGTTGGCTCTGGCCATGCGCTGGATCATAGCGTCGGCCAGGAACAGGGGTAATCGTCCTACCCACATCAGTTTGGCTAACGAGCTTCTAGAGGCTGCGAGAAATCAAGGATCAGCAGTCAGGCGCAGGGAAGAGCTTCATCGTATGGCAGATGCCAACAGGGCTTTCGCTCACTACCGCTGGTAAAAGTAACAGAAAAGCTGATTGTGATAATGGACATATTTGAGGATGACGCCCCGTCTCTCAATATAAGAGATGGAGAATAATGGTATCGAAAACAGAAGTTAGTCGAATACGAAACATCGGGTTCATCGCCCACATTGACGCCGGTAAGACGACGGTTACTGAGCGTGTGCTCTATTTCACTGGCCGAATTTACAAGATCGGCGGAGTGGACGAAGGCACCACGGCCATGGACTGGATGGCGCAGGAGAGGGAGCGAGGCATCACCATTACCTCCGCTGCCACCACTGCCGAGTGGAAAGAGTTCACGATTAACATTATCGACACACCGGGCCACGTTGACTTCACTGCTGAGGTCGAGCGTAGCTTGAGGGTGCTCGACGGCGGCGTCGTCGTTTTCGATGCAGTTGCCGGTGTTCAGCCTCAGTCTGAAACGGTATGGCGGCAGGCCGACAAGTACAAGGTGCCGCGATTATGCTTTATCAATAAGATGGACCGAGTCGGTGCAGATTTTTTCCGCGCCATCGGTACTATTGTCAGTAGACTTCATGCAAACCCGGTTCCGATTCAGATTCCTATGGGAGCTGAAGATACCTATGTGGGTTTGATCGATCTGGTGGAAGAGAAGTCCTGGGCCTGGACCAGCGAAGCAGAAGAAGCTCCGACAGAAGGTCCGGTTCCTGACGAATACCTGGAGGAAGTCCGAATTCAACGGGCCGCGATGATCGAGAAGGTCGCGGAAGCCGATGACGAGATCATGATGAAGTTCTTGGATGAGGAAGATATCTCCATCAAAGAACTAAAGGACGGTATTCGACGGGCTACAATCGACAATAAGATAGTACCCGTTGTGTGCGGTACTGCTTTGAAAACCAAAGGCGTTCAGACTCTTATTGATGCGATTTGTGATTACCTTCCTTCGCCTCTGGATATACCTCCGATTATTGGTAAGCATCCCAGGACCGAAGAAGAGATTATTCGTGAGCCATTGGCCAGCGAACCTTTCGCGGCCCTGGCCTTCAAAACTGTATCTGACCCGTTCATAGGTAGGCTAGTTTACTTCAGGGTTTACTCCGGCAAGGCAGACGCCGGAACCAGCGTCTTTAACGCCACCAACGGTCGCCGAGAGCGGCTTGGTCGTATCGTTAGGATGCACGCTAATCATAGAGAAGAGTCTGATAGCGTGTACGCCGGGGAGATTGTTGCGGCGGTGGGTCTCAAAGATACCTCCACTGGCGACACTATCTGCAGCCAGGAAGACCCGATAGTTCTTGAAACGATTACGTTCCCAGAGCCGGTGGTATCCGTGGCCATTGAGCCCAAGTCCAGGGTAGACCAGGATAAACTTTCCGAGGCTCTGATCAAGCTTTCCGACGAGGACCCCACATTCCGGATCAATTATGACGATGAAACAGGGCAGACGGTCATGTCAGGCATGGGCGAGTTGCACCTGGAGATTCTCGTAGATAGGATGAAGCGGGAGTTCGGCGTTGAAGGCAGCGTTGGTATGCCTCGTGTGGCCTATAGGGAGGCAATCTCCATTCAGGCCAGAGGTGTCGGGCGCTTTGTTAGGCAGACAGGTGGTCACGGACAGTACGGCCACGTTGTTGTAGACATCGAGCCAGGCGAGCCAGGATCAGGCGTCAAGATTGAAGACAAGATTACTGGTGGTGCCATCCCAAGGGAGTTCATTCCGTCTGCTCAGAAGGGTATTGCGGAAGCGTTGGCGTCAGGCCCGTTATCGGGATTCCCTGTAATTGACGTAAAAGTAACCATGGTTGATGGCAGCTTCCACGATGTGGACTCCTCCCAGGTTGCGTTCCAAATTGCGGGTTCAATGGCAACAAAAGACGCTGTTAATAGGGCGCGTCCCAAGCTACTGGAGCCTGTTATGAGTTTGGAGGTTGTTACCTCCGGTGAGTTCCTAGGCGATGTTCTTGGCGATTTGGGTCGCCGCCGTGCTAACATTAGGAACATCGAAGGCGAGAACGACACCCAGGTGGTTCGGGCCTCACTGCCGTTGGGCGAAAGCTTCGGCTACGCCAACGCACTAAGGTCGCTCACACAGGGTAGGGCCAGTTATGCCATGGAGTTCGATAACTACCAAGAGGCACCGAAGTCACTGGTTGCTTCAACTACGACGTAAGGCGAATAGTTTAGGTCGGCTTTCTGGAGTAACTTCCAGAGTTTAAGCCGTTAGAGAGTAGAAATGGTCACAGCGAACAGTCAAAAAATTAGGATAATTCTGAAGGCATTCGACCACCGTATTCTGGACCAGTCTGCAGCGCAGATTGTAGAGAGTGCGGAGAGGACCGGAGCAAGGGTTATGGGTCCAGTGCCGCTGCCTACGTCGATCAAACGATTCTGCGTAATTCGCGGCCCGCACATTGACAAGGACTCTCGTGAGCATTTCGAGATACGCACCCACAACCGATTGATAGACATACTGGAGCCTACGTCCAAGACGATTGACTCGCTCACTCGCTTGAACGTGCCTGCCGGTGTGGACATCTCCATAAAGCTGTAATAGAGAAACAATATGTCAATTCATGGACTGATAGGAAAAAAGATAGGTACTACGCAGTTCTTCCGTGAAGATGGAAGAGCAGACTGTGTCACCGCTATCGAGGTTGGGCCTTGCACGGTGGTACAGATAAAGCGGCAGGACCCCGACGGCTACGAGAGTGTGCAACTGGGCTATGAGCCGGTTATTGCGCGCAAGCTCAGCAAACCAGAATTGGGCCACTTGAAGGCCTCTGGGCAGATTTTCCGCCATTTACGAGAGTTGAGCATTGACGACATTTCCGAAGTGGAAGTCGGTCAGGCTCTGGATGTCAGCCTATTTGAGGTTGGTGACATCGTCGAGGTCACTGGCAACACCAAGGGAAGGGGCTTCGCTGGTGGTGTCAAACGACACGGTTTCGCAGGCGGGCCAAAGACCCACGGGCAGTCTGACCGACACAGGGCTCCTGGCTCGATTGGTGCTGGTACTACGCCAGGCCGTGTGCTCAAAGGGTTACGCATGGCAGGTCACATGGGTAACGAACAGGTGACTCAACGGAGCCTGGAGGTTATCCAGTCCGACACGGAGAGGAATCTCTTGCTGGTCAAGGGGTCCATACCGGGAGCGCGTAACTCCCTGGTCATTATTCGCAAGGCGGGTTACGGGAGAAGTTAAGAATCGTGAAACTGGAAATTAGAAGTATCACTGGTGCCGTAGTGGGCAGCGTGGAAGTGCGGGACGATGTGTTCGGCGCGACCATGAATACTGCCTTGGTTCACCAGGTCATGGTTGGTCAACTGGCCAACAAACGGCAGGGAACTGCCAAGGTTAAGACTCGTGCTGAAGTCTCCGGAGGCGGAGCCAAGCCTCGGCCACAGAAGTACACAGGTCGTGCGAGGCAGGGTTCAATTCGGTCCCCCCAGTGGAAGGGTGGCGGAATTGTATTCGGACCGACGCCCAGGAGCTACAGGCAGAGTACGCCCAGGCGCATGAGGCGGAACGCCCTTCGAATGGCGCTTTCTGATAAGGCCAGGGCTGGGCAGTTGGTGGTTCTGGAGAGTCTGGAACTCCCCGAGAACAAGACGAAAGACATGGCTAAGGTGCTCAAGGCACTGGGTGTCACCTCTTCGGTTTTGTTGGTATGTGATGGGGCTGCGACCGAGGTCATTCGAGCGGCGCGCAACATACCTAGGGCAAAGACGCTTCCAGCAGATCTGCTCAACACGGTTGATTTGATCAACGCTCGCAAGGTTGTTATGACTTTAGATGCTGTTTACAAAGCGGAGCAGCTCTGGGGTGGAAATTTCGTTCGTAAAAAAGTCGTCCCTGGAGATGTGGCAGTTGATGCCGCCGACAGCGATGATGAGTCTGGTGGCAATTAATGGATATACAAACCTTTGATATATTAAGAAAACCCATCGTCACTGAGAAGAGTACATTGATGCAAGAGATGGGGCGTTATGCTTTCGAGGTCGCACCGAGCGCGACAAAGCATCAGATCAAGTGGGCTGTTCAAGAGGCCTTTGATGTGCGTGTGGTTAAGGTCAATACTATGAACGTGCGTGGCAAACGTAAGCGCTATGGCCCGCGGTTCACTGGTATGAAGGCATGGAAGAAGGCAATTGTCACGCTGGCTGATGGCGATTCCATAACGATATTCGAGGGCGTCTAATATGCCATTAAAAGCACTTAAACCTACAACCCCTGGTCAACGGGGAGCAGTTCTTTCCACCAACGAGGAGATAACTACTAACAAGCCCAAGAAGTCCCTGATTCGGGGCATGCGGAAGCGCGCCGGCAGAAACTCAAGGGGCAAGATAACTGTTCGTCACCGTGGTGGTGGACATAAACGCCGGTATCGAGTCATAGACTTTAAGCGTAATAAGATTGGTATACCGGGCGAGATAATGACTATTGAGTACGACCCTAACCGGTCGTCACGTATCGCTCTCATCAAGTATCCCGACGGCGACTGGCGCTATATACTCGCACCAGATGGCCTGGTGGTTGGGGACAAGATTGAGGCTGGCGAACAGGCTCCCTTAAGGCCTGGTAACGCCATGCCTTTACGTGCTATTCGAGAGGGTACGCAGGTACACAATATTGAGATGCAGGTCGGCAGGGGCGGACAGCTCGTCCGCAGCGCCGGTGGGTCTGCGCAGCTCCTGGCCAAAGAGGGTAAGTACGCCCTTCTCAGGCTGCCTTCGGGTGAGATGCGCAACATATTGGCCGAGTGCATGGCCACCATCGGTCAGGTCAGCAATCAGGACCACAAGAACATCAAGCTGGGCAAGGCCGGGCGAAAGCGCAACATGGGTTGGCGTCCACAGGTAAGAGGCTCAGTGATGTCACCTAGGGACCATCCGCACGGCGGTGGTGAAGGCCGATCCCCAATCGGGATGCCGGGACCGAAGACCCCTTGGGGCAAGCCAGCCCTGGGTTATAGGACCCGCAGCAAGAAGAAACCTTCAAGTAAGTTCATTGTGCGTCGTCGCGGAGGACGCTAGCAACTAGCAAGGATTTTAACAATGGCGTCGAGGCCAATCTGGTCGGATGCCTTAAAGGAATATTATGTCCAGGTCGATCAAAAAAGGGCCCTACGTACACGAGAAGCTGGCCAAGAAGGTAGCGGCGGTTCAAGGAAGCAACAGGCAGACCGTTATACGGACATGGTCCAGGGCTTCTACTATCATGCCCCAAATGCTTGGCATTACTATAGCGGTGCATGACGGCAGAAGGCATGTGCCACTGTTCATCACAGAGAATATGGTTGGCCATAAGTTAGGGGAATTTGCCCCGACCAGGACTTTCAGAGGCCACGCTCGTTCGGAGCGTACTACGAGAGCCAGATAGGCTCCTAATTACGACTTGGTGAAGAAATAATGTCTGTAAAAGCGGTTAGCACAAATACCGGCATATCTGTAAAAAAGGTAAAGCCGATCATTGATCTGGTTCGGGGAATGCCCGTGGACCTGGCTCTTCGAGAGTTGCGGTTCATGACATCGCCTATAGCTGCGCGGGTTGCCAAGGTGGTCAAGTCCGCCGCGGCCAACGCAGAGAATGAGTTGGTCGGTCGCAGCTCGGAACTACGGATTGTAGAGATATACGCTAATGAGGGCCCGCGCACTAAGCGTTTCCGTGCCAGGGCCAGAGGCAGAGTAGCCACTATTATCAGGCGAAACAGCCATATAACGGTTGTAGTCGACGGGGAGGGCGCCTAGATTGGGTCAGAAAACACATCCCATAGGCTTTCGATTGGGGATAGTTCGAGACTGGGACTCGCGTTGGTTCGCGTCCAGGTCGGAGGACTATCGTAACCTCGTCACTGAAGACATGGGTATTAGAAAACTTATCTTAAATCGTTACCCCGAAGCAGGGATTTCCAAGGTGGAGATTGAGCGGGGAAGCAGCGATGTGCTCATTACTGTTCACACTGCGAGGCCAGGTATCGTCATCGGGCGAGGCGGGCAGCGTGTGGAAGAATTGCGTAAGGACCTAGAAGGACTTACGGAGCGCCGAGCAAGGCTAAACGTTCAGGAGATACGACAGCCTGAGCTGGATGCTTTCTTGGTGGCGCGTAATGTGGCGGACCAACTGGAACGTCGCATGGCATTCCGCCGGGTCATTCGCCAGTCGGTTACCAGGACCATGCAGGCTGGTGCCCTTGGCGTTAAGGTTCATATCAGCGGCAGGCTAGGTGGTGCTGACATAGCCCGACGCGAAAAGGCCATGGAGGGCAGGGTGCCTTTGCACACCCTCAGAGCTAACATCGATTATTCAATCCAAGAGGCTGCGACCGAATACGGACGGATCGGCGTCAAGGTATGGATATACAAGGGGGATATTCTCCCTGTGTCCAAGGCAGAAGAAGAAGCAGCGGATGATATGTCGGCCATCGAGATCACTGTAACACCAGGCGAAGAGGCTACAACAGATGCTCCAACCGAAACGGGTCAAGTTTAGGAACCATCACAGGGGCCACCGAAGAGGTATGGCCCAGTCCGGCAACACAATGAGTTTCGGCGAATTCGGAATCAAGGCTACAGAGACGGCCTGGGTTACGGCTCGACAGATTGAGGCTGCACGTCGTGCCATGACAAGGTACGCTCGTCGTGGTGGCAAGATCTGGATTAGGGTGTTTCCGGATAAATCCGTTACAGCTCGTGCTGCAGAAACCAGGATGGGTAAAGGCAAGGGTGCCGTGGACCATTGGGTTGCGGTGGTGAAGCCAGGACGGGTAATGTTCGAGATTGCCGGAGTGCCGGAGGATTTGGCCAGGGAGGCTCTTCGCTTGGCTACTTCGAAGCTACCCATGGCAACCAAGATAGTGACGAGGATTTAGGTCGCAAAATAGAATTGGTTGAGAGTCAATAATCATGGAAATAGATGATCTTCGCGGTATGACGGATGATGAGCTCAAGACAGAGGTCTATGAGACCCACCGAGAGCTTATGAATCTTAGATTCCGCGCAGCTACAATGCAGTTGGCGAATGTGAATACCATTCCTAAGGCCAAAAAGCGAATTGCCCGCATCAATACCTTGCTGCGAGAAAGAGAACTGGCGAACGAATTAGCATGAGTTTCGAAAGACGAAAAGTCAGAGTTGGTCGCGTTGTAAGCGATAAGATGGACGGCACATGTGTCGTGGTGGTGGAGTGGCGCAAGTCGCACCGCCTATACAAGAAGTCAGTGAAGATGCGGACTCGATTCATGGTGCACGATCCGCAGAACGAATGCAGACTGGGTGACCAGGTCCGTATCACGGAGACGCGCCCACTGTCGAAGACAAAGCGATGGCGCGTTTCTGAGATTCTTCAGAGCGTAGATCTCGCAGAAGTGCATCCAGATGAGATCAAAGTAGAGGATGAGTCGGTACTGTCGTATCAGCTTCAGACCTCGGTCGCGGTTGCTGAAGAGCCTGCTGTTGAAGTAGAAGAAGCTCCGGTTGCCGAGACTGAAGTAGTCGCGGAGCCCGCAGCGGAAGTCGAAGAAGAGCCAGGAGCAGAAGTTGAGGCAGAAGAAGCTGCTCCTGTAGAGGAAGCGGCTGAGGCTGAAGTTGGTGCTACATCTGCTGAAGAAGCCCAGTCCGAGACGGCAAGCGATGATGAGGAGAAGGTTCAGTGATTCAGAAGTACACAAGGCTTAAGGTCGCTGATAATTCCGGCGCCAAGGTTATCAGTTGTATCGGTATACCCGGTGGTAGCGGTAGGCAGTATGCATGGTTGGGAGATGTGATTGTCGCATCCGTCAAAGAGGCTGCACCTGCTGCTGGCGTTCGCAAGGGTGAGGTTGTCAAAGCCGTGGTGGTACGAACGGCCAAGTCCACTCGTAGGCCCGACGGCTCACATATCAAGTTCGATGACAACGCAGCAGTGATAATTAACGACGAACAGTTGCCAAGAGGAACGCGAATATTCGGTCCTGTAGCCCGTGAGCTGCGAGAGAAGAATTTCATGCGGATCGTCTCTTTGGCCCCAGAGGTTCTTTAAGTGAAACTGCACACTAATGATAATGTGATCGTAATCAAGGGCCGTGACCGAGGCAAGCAGGGTCATATCTCTCAGATTATGCACCAAGATAACAAGGTGATGGTCGAGGGAGTGAACGTTGTATCGCGCCACACCAAGGCCACCGGTGGTGTTCGTCAGGGTGGCATTGTCCAGAAGGAAATGCCGATGAGAGTATGTAACGTTATGCTCGTATGCCCTGACTGTGCGAAGCCTACAAAGATAGGCTACCGATTCCTAGCAGATGGCTCCAAGGCGAGAGTCTGCAAAAGGTGCGAGGAAGTAATCGAGTGACTACTGAAGACCAGAATCCGCCAGAAGATGAAGTGGCTGAGCGACCCGCAGCTGAAGAAGAGAAGCCCGCGCCTCGTCGTCGACCATCGAGGGCCAGTGCTGCTACATCAGATGATTCGGCCTCTGAGGAGACTGCGGCGCCTGCAAAGGCTCCTGCCACTCCCAGACCTCCGCCCCGTATGCTAGAAAAGCTACGGACGGAAATTGGCCCTGCTATGACCGAGGAATTTGGCTACACAAGTTATATGCAGATTCCCCGGCTCAATAAAATAGTCCTGAACGTCGGTCTGGGCGAGGCTCTAACCAATAACAGGGCATTAGAGGCTGCGACTCGTGACATGACATTGATCACTGGTCAGAAGCCTGTTACTACGAAGGCTAAGAAGTCCATCGCTGGATTCAAAATCCGCGAGGACATGCCAATTGGTGTTAGCGTGACACTTCGCGGCAGACGGATGTACGAGTTCTTTGATCGCCTCGTCAGTTCAACTCTGCCACGTATCAGGGACTTTCAAGGTCTGTCTCGCAATGCCTTTGATGGCCGTGGAAACTTCTCTCTGGGTATCCGGGAGCAGGTGATCTTTCCGGAGATTGACTATAACACCATCGACAGAATCCGAGGGCTTCAGGTAATCATTGTGACCACTGCGCCCAATGATGCAGAGGGCCTACGGATGCTAGAGCTAATGGGAATGCCCTTTACGCGAGTACAAGAAGAGCAGGTTGCTTAGAGTGACCGCTGATTTGAAGCAGCCAAGTACAGTAGGTGATTTGTTTTGGCAAAATTAGGAAAAATCGAAAGATGGAAAAGACCTCAGCCTTTCAAGGTGAGGAACTATAACCGATGCAATCGGTGTGGAAGGCCTCGTGCCTACATTAGGCACTTTGGGCTATGCCGCATCTGCTTCAGAGAGATGGCGTTGCTGGGCCTGTTGCCCGGTGTTCGCAAGGCTAGCTGGTAGATAGACTAAGTCAGTCTGCTAATGCCGCTTGAAGAAGATGTCTAAGGATAAAGGAACGGTATGCCAGTAACAGATCCTATTTCAGATATGTTAACGAGGGTTCGTAACGCCATCATGGTGAATCACGAATCCGTATCAGTGCCCATGTCCAATATTAAGGAGTCCATCGCTAAGATTTTTCTTGACGAGGGATTTATTGAGGGCTTTGAGGTACACAGGCGAGGCACGCCCAGGGCCAGTATCCGGATCTTCCTGCATTACAGGGGCAGGGACGAGTCTGCGATATCGGGCCTTCGCAGGGTGAGCAAGCCTGGACTGCGAGTATATGTTAAGAAAGGTGAGATTCCTCGACCCTACGGTGGTCTTGGTCTGACCATTCTGTCGACGTCTAAGGGCGTCATGACCGGTCGTCAAGCTTGGCGAAATGGTATTGGCGGAGAGCTACTCTGCTACCTATGGTGAGGAGTCCAATATGTCCAGGATAGGAAACAAGCCGATTCCTGTGCCTTCTGGAGTACAGGTCGACATAAATGGGTCTGATGTCAAAGTGAAGGGTGGACAGGGAGAACTGTTCTTTAGATTTCACGAAGACATGGAAATCCTCCAGAACGATAGTATATTACAGGTGAAGCGGCCTTCTGACGAAGGTCAGCACCGAGCGTTGCACGGTTTGACTCGCAGCCTGCTTGCGAACATGGTGACTGGCGTCAGTGAAGGGTTCCAAAAGGACCTGGAGCTGGTTGGTGTTGGTTATCGTGTGCAGCAGAGTGGAACGGGGATCACCCTTAACGTCATGTATAGCCACCAGGTGGACATTGATCCACCAGACGGCGTTACACTTCAGGTTGAAGGCAACAACCGCATCACTGTTAAAGGGATCGATAAACAAAAGGTGGGCCAGTTGGCCGCGCAGATTAGGAAGGTCCGTCCACCTAATATTTATACGGGTAAAGGCATACGCTATTTGGGCGAACAGATACGCCTGAAACCCGGTAAGAGCGCCAGGAGGGCTTAGGGAATGGCAAGGGTTAATACTAACAAGGCCCGACGCGTCATGCGTCACATCCGAGTCCGCCGCAAGGTCAAGGGCACAGCGGAACGACCAAGGCTTGCCATTTATCGCAGCCTCAATCACATTTATGCTCAGGTCATTGATGACACCAAGGGCGTTACTTTGGCGGCAGCCTCCAGCCTGGAAAATGAGCTAAAGTCGAAGTCTGACGGCAAACGGAAGATGGAGATCGCTTATCAGGTGGGAGAACTCATTAGTGAGCGTGCCAAAGAGAAGGGCGTCAACACAGTGGTCTTCGATCGTGGAGGCTACAAATTCCACGGTCGTCTGCAATCGCTCGCCGATGCAGCTCGTAAGGGAGGCCTCGTTTTCTAGATGACAAACGATCGTAGTCGATATCAGAGTTCAGACCCAGATGAGTTACCCATAGTCGAACGGGTGGTTAAGATCTCCCGAGTCGCCAAGGTAGTCAAAGGCGGCCGTCACCTCAGCTTTAACGCGCTGGTGGTAGTTGGCGATATGGCCGGCCATGTCGGAGTCGGCATGGGTAAGGCCGACGCGGTTCCTGACGCAGTACGTAAGGGCGCAGCAGCGGCTCGCAAAAATATGGTTAACATTCCCCTCAAGGGCAACAGCATTCCTCACGAGGTCATCTCCAAGTATGTGGGCTCGGTTGTCATGCTCAAGCCGGCTGGAGAGGGCACCGGTGTCATTGCCGGTGGTTCTGTGAGAGCAGTAGTTGAACTGGCCGGTGTTAAGGACATTTTGACAAAGGTCCGACGTAGCACCAATCCTGTAAATGTGGTTAAAGCCGCTTTTTACGGATTGCAGATGCTCAAGGACCCTGAGGAAGAGTTCGAGAAGCGCAAGCAGCTTACCGAGTTCTCCAAGGTGCGTGCACAGGAGCGAGCTGATCGAGCTGAGCGTAACAGGCAGCGGCAGAACCGTAATAGGCCTCCGCCAGCGCCTCCCGCAGCGGAACCACAAACACCGCCGCCAGCAGCTCCAGCGGCCCCGGCACAGTAGGCTGCCCTAAATTGAAATTACGGCGGGCTTGCCGAACAAGCAGCCTGCAAATCTTTTGAATACGAAAGTCTGTAATGGCAAAAATATCTGTCACATGGAAAGTTAGTGGAATAGGCTACGCTAGGGACCAGAGGCGCACCATTGAGGCGCTGGGTCTTCGTAAGCTTCACCAGACGGTTATACACGATGACTCGGCTACCATAATGGGTATGCTTCACAAGGTGCGTCATCTGGTAGAAGTCCAACCGGCTGACTAGTAGCGTATAAGTAACGTGGGCCTATTGAAAATTACTCCATCATGTGGAGAGTGGCTCGTAGGCGTTCGTAGTAATGCAGAACGGTCCGAATATTCCAAAATCACCTAAGATTTATTAAAAGGTTGAAATGCAACAACACGAGATTAATCCTCCGGGCGGTAAGCACAAAAAGAGGCGCCGCATTGGCCGCGGAGATAGCAGCGGTTTCGGCAGCTACTCCGGCAAAGGCATGAAGGGACAGAAGTCCCGTAGCGGTGGCGGTGTTCGCCCAGGCTTTGAGGGCGGCCAACTAGCCCTTATGAAAAAGCTGCCTATGATGCGCGGCTTCACAAACATCTTCAGAGTTTCTTATACACCTGTGAATCTTGATAGACTCGTAGTGTTTGAGGCCAACACCGAGATAACACCTCAGCTTCTAAGCGAAGCGGGCATTGTCAGGGAACTGAAGACACCGATCAAGATCTTGGGGCGCGGGGAAATAGAAATCCCGCTGTCGATAGCAGCACACAAATTCTCGGCGTCTGCACGCCAGAAGATTGAAGCTGCAGGGGGAAGCGTCAGGGAGATCGGTTAATGCGTCAGAACCAGGCTGCGCGTTCGCAACAGATATCCAGACCTCAGCTGATCCAGTCCATGATAGATGCTATGCAGATACCCGATCTGCGTGGCAAAATTCTATTCACGCTGGCTATGCTAGTGGTCTTTAGGTTCGTAGCTCACGTACCTGTTCCAGGTGTGGATCACCAAGCTCTGAGCCAGGCATTTGAGTCCCAGGCTATATTGGGATTCCTGGACCTGTTCAGTGGCGGTGCTCTAGCCAATCTTAGTGTGGCTGCACTGGGAGTCTACCCGTACATTACGGCATCCATTGTGATGCAGATTCTTGTGCCGGTTATTCCTGGCCTCAAGTCTCTTTCACAAGAGGGCGAGTACGGCCGGCAGCGAATCAACCAGTTTACTCACTGGTTGGCGGTCCCAATTGCTTTTATGCAGGGCTGGGGACAGCTTACGCTGCTCAATCAGTCCGGCGTGCTTCGCGATATTACTTTTGGATTGAACCTGCCGACCCTAGCTATGGTCGTGTCGATGGTGGCGGGCACTCTGTTCCTTGTCTGGCTTGGTGAGCTAATCACGGAGCGAGGCTTGGGTAACGGAATTTCGCTGATCATCTTTGGTGGAATCGTGGCCCGGTTCCCGCAGGTCGTGGGACAGGGCTTTTTGCAGAGTGGTCAGGCTGCAGGCCTGCTGCTTCTAGGGGTATTCGCTTTTGTAGTAATTTACAGCATCGTCTTGTTCACGGAGGCGCAACGCAGAGTTCCCGTTCAGTACGGGCGCAGCGTGTTCCGGGGAGGTAGGATGCAGCGGCAAAGCGGATCAACGTTCTTGCCGTTAAGAGTGAACTCTGCGGGTATGATCCCGTTGATATTCGCTTTCTCAATTGTCATATTACCGGGAACTATAGCTAACTACTTCACAAATCCATTGAATGAAGGAATTGTGTCTCGGCTGGCGCAGTTCATGGCAAACTCTCTGGACCCGTCGGCCTTCGGGTATTGGGTAGTGGTGTTTGTGCTGGTAGTGGTGTTCACTTTCTTCTACACCATAGTGACTTTTCAGCAACAGGACCTGGCGGGTAACTTGCAACGCAACGGTGGTTTCATTCCGGGTATCAGACCAGGGAAGCCGACTCAGGATTACCTAATGCGCGTACTAGTGCGTATTACCTGGGGCGGTGCGTTCTTCTTGGGTATCATTGCAGTGCTGCCGTTCTTCATCACCGCGGCTACCGATGTTCGGTCGCTTACATTGAGCAGCACCAGTCTGCTAATTATGGTAGGTGTGGCGTTGGATACCATGAGACAATTAGAGTCACAATTATTAATGCGTAATTACGAAGGCTTCATTAAATAGAGGCTTCGCACAAAAATATAAGGGGCTATTCACAGAATTGAAGGTAATACTTCTCGGGCCGCCTGGAGCCGGTAAAGGCACGCAGGCGGCCCGCATTGCTGAAAAATTACAGGTTACCAAGGCAGCTTCCGGCGATCTGTTCAGGAACAACATAAACAACAACACGGAGCTGGGTCAGTTGGCCAAATCGTATATGGACCGCGGTGTTTTGGTTCCAGACGATGTGACGATCAAGTTGATCATGGACTGGGTGGACGGAGCGGAGCAAGCCAGTGGTTTTCTGCTGGATGGCTTCCCAAGGACGCTGGGCCAGGCAGGGGCGCTGGACAGGGCAATGTCCGATAAGGGCGGCTTAGACCTGGTGCTATACATTAATGTGCCAAATGCGGAGTTAATTCGCAGGTTGGCGGGACGTTTCATATGTAGGGACTGCCAGACGCCATACCACGAGAGCTTTTCGCCTCCGAAAGCGGCAGGAGTCTGTGATAATTGCGGTGGCGATGTTTACCAGAGAGACGATGATAAGGCCGAGGTTGTAGGCAAGCGCCTGGAAGTCTTCTTTGCGGAGACGGAGCCCTTGGTGGAGTATTATCGTAAGGCAGGAAACCTGAAAGAGATCAATGGAGAGGCCAGCATCAAGGATGTAGGCGACGCTATTGAAGCGGTCTTGAGCTAGGCTTCAAGACCAATTTTGCGTAAATGATTCAAAAAAGGCTTGGTCTTTACTATAATAGATTGATGCCTTTTGTTTTAAGGACGAATTAGACAGGAAAATATGATCCTATCTAGAAAGAATCCGAGCGGAATCGAGATAAAGTCCGCAAAGGAAATTGAGCTTATGCGCGGTGCCGGCCAGGTTGTGGCCGATACGAAGCTGCGTGTCAAAGAGGCCATTCGTCCTGGCATAACCACAGGTGAGCTGGACCGCATCGCTGAGGACTATATCCGGAGCGTGGGGGCCATACCGTCTTTCAAGGGTTACAAGGCGGGGGGAAACATTCCTTTCTCTGGAACCATATGTGCTTCGGTTAACGAGGAGATCGTCCATGGGATCCCTGGCAGCCGAGTTCTTCTCGAGGGTGACATCCTCAGCGTGGACTTCGGGGCGATTTTGCAGGGGTTTCACGGAGATAGCGCTTTCACCATGGGTGTGGGCGAGATCTCAGAAGAGGCGCTACGCCTGATAGTTGTCACTCGAGAGTCGCTGAAGCGAGGCATTGCCCAGGTAAAAGCGGGCGGACGTATAGGAGATATTTCACACGCCGTACAGACTTATGCCGAATCACAGGGTTTCGGTGTCGTGCGGCAGTACGTTGGCCACGGAATTGGCCGGGCTCTTCACGAGGAGCCACAGGTGCCCAACTATGGCGAGGCCGGACGGGGTCCGTTGCTGAAGAAGGGCATGACTATAGCGATTGAGCCAATGCTCAACGTCGGAGGATGGGAGACTGAGCAGCTTAAAGATGGATGGACGGTTGTGACCGCTGACAGAAGCCTGTCGGCCCACTTTGAAGATACCGTCGCCATCACCCCTAAGGGTGCAGAAGTGCTCACAACGCCAGAGGGCTACTTCTTCTAGTCGAGGCTTAGGCCTATCATAAGAAGCGGTAGTTGGCAGGAGAGGATTCGAAATGAAAGTATCAGCTTCAGTAAAAGTACGATGTGCCAAGTGTCGGGTAATCCGTCGGCACCGCAAAGTCATGATCATTTGCGAAAATCCCAGGCACAAGCAGAGGCAGGGCTAAGGCCTCGACCAGATAGGGCAGTCTAAGGAGACACTATGGCAATAGTTTCCGGTGTAAACATACCTGATAACAAGCGGGTGGAAATATCCCTCCGTAGCATATTCGGCATCGGTGCGACTAAGGCGCATGATATCGTGGATAAGGCCGGCATCATTGGCAACCCACGAGTCAGCGATCTGGATGAGCTTGATTTGACGCGAATCCGCGAGATTGTGGACCGCGAGCAGATAGTGGAAGGTGACCTCCGTAGGGAGGTTAACCTCAACATCCGCCGTCTGATCGATATCGGAACGTACCGTGGGATGCGCCACAGGCGCGGGTTGCCTGTGAGGGGTCAGAGGACTCGAACCAACGCCAGGACCAAGCGCGGGCGCAGTGTGCCAGTAGCGGGTCGCAGGCGTACTACCAAGTAATATCTACCGATAATTTTAATTCAGGGATAGGAAGTTCCTAATATGCCAAGGCGACCACGAACCAGGCGTCGAGAGCGAAAGTCCGTACCCGTAGGTAAGGCTTTCATTCAGTCGACTTTCAACAACACTATTATTACTCTCACGGATCCAGCCGGAAATGTTTTGGCATGGGGTAGCGCGGGGACAGTAGGCTTTAAGGGCTCTCGTAAGTCCACGCCATTTGCGGCCCAGCGTGCTGCAGAGGACGCTGCCCGCAAGGGGATGGAGAACGGCCTTCGACAGGTCCAGATCTTCGTTCGCGGGCCAGGGTCTGGGCGAGAGGCTGCCATCAGGGCGATTCAGGCCGCTGGCATTCTGGTCACCAGCATACGAGACGTGACTCCGATTCCTCATAACGGAGCTAGGCCACCCAAGCGAAGGCGGGTATAGAGTATTAATTAAGGAAGTAACGTTACGTGGATAGCCGGCCTGGGGACATACCTGAGAGATCTCTCGGTGAAATCCTAAACGAGACCTTCGTTATCTACGGCAAGCATATATGGAAGTTGCTTGGTTTATCGGCAGTGGTTCACGTTCCGATAAACTTGTTGGGACTGGCAGTAGGTACAGAGACGTGGACCATTGCGATAATGGCTATAGTGGCCATCCTTGCAACCTTCTTGGTGTACGGTGCCACAGTAGTCGCCGTGGGCCAGCAGTATATTTACAGTGACATTAAGATTGCTAGTTGTTACCAAAGGGTTTGGTGGCGAGTATTTTCGCTGACACAGCTGGCAGTGGTTCTAGCGGGCGGACTGGTCATAACGGCAGGCCTGACTTTTGCGGCTTTAGAAGTGATGGAGCAAGGGCTGGTATTAGGTTCATTTCTGCTGTTGAGTATTTCCGGTCTGCTAATGGGATACCTGGTCTACGTGACGGTTGCGGTCCAGGCGGTTCTGGTGGAAGGGCACAAGTTCGTCGGTGGCATTAAGCGGAGCGTAAGCCTCGTAAACGGCAACTGGCGGCGGGTTTTTGGGATGTCCGTTGTGATTGGTCTGGTAATAGTTGGGCTGTTCATGCTGGCGACGGTACCATTCTTAATTATCGGAGGTATCGTTCTAGGTCCGGAAGCAGAGGGTTTTGGTGTCACCTTACTTTCCGCCATCGGGGGGATGGTAGTCTCGGTGGTGACATCGCCGGTCGGGTTTATAGCGACCACACTCATTTATTTTGACTTAAGGGTAGGGAAAGAGGGATACGACATGGAGACTCTTTCCACCGAAATGGGCTTGCGGCCTACATTTTAGGAATCGCATCAACCTCACACTAATTGATTATTGTGACTGGAAAAACCTGGAGGACAGAGAACTAAAGCAATGGCAAGATATATAGATCCAGTATGCCGCCAATGCCGACGAATCGGCGAAAAGTTATTCCTTAAGGGTGAGCGTTGTTTCACCCCTAGATGCGCGATTGAAAAGCGCCGTCGCCCTCCGGGGAATACAACTCCCCGACGACGACGATCGTCTGACTGGGCGTTGCAGCTTCGAGAGAAGCAGAAGGCACGTTTCACGTACGGTGTTTTGGAACGACAGTTTAGAAATTATTTCGATATGGCGCGAGAACGTTCTGGAGTTACAGGCGATGTGCTTCTACAATTGCTTGAGACCAGACTTGATAACGTCGTCTATCGGCTGGCGTTCGCAGATTCCCGCAGGCAGGCGCGCCAACTAGTTAACCACGGCCACTTCACGGTAAATGGACGTCGCATGGACATCCCGTCATACCTCGTTAAAGAGGGAGACACTGTTGAGTGGAAGGCAGTCAAAGACAGCGTGCCTGATTTCATTCAGACGCTGACCGATGGCCTGCCAAAGCGGCCAGTCCCAATTTGGCTGAGACTGGACGCGGCTAATCTCAAAGGTGAGGTTGCATCGATGCCGGGTTCGTCCGACATCGAAACAGGGATCGATTCACGATTGATTGTCGAGTTCTATTCCAAGTAATGGCCTCCTAGCTTGGTGTATCGGCACAGCTTGGCTGTTGTCGGTGGCTCGGGAGTGACCACGTAGGAGCCCTTCAGGGGGTATGGCTACTATCTATTATCGATTCCTCAGTGAGTGGGATGAGAGGAGATTGCCAATATGGTTCTAGAACTACAAAGGTTCGGCGGCTCGGAATTGGAAGACGAGGTAGAGGAACAATTACCTACACCTCATATTACGGTAATCGAGTCGGACGACAAATACGGCAAGTTTGCCGTGGAGCCATTGGAACAGGGTTATGGCATGACGCTGGGCAACCCCCTGCGCCGCGTGCTTTACAGCTCTCTTCTAGGAGCGGCTGTAACTTGGGTAAAAATTGAAGGAGTACTGCATGAGTACGGAACGATTCCTCACGTCAAGGAAGAAGTATCGGAATTCCTACTGAATGTGAAGAGTATTCGATTGCGCTCCACTGTGGACAGGCCTGGTAAGCTAAGGCTTGAAGTCGCAGGAGAGGGCGAGGTTAGCGCGGCCGACATCATGCGGTCTTCTGACTTTGCTGTTGTAAATCCGGAACTGCACCTAGCCACCTTGGATTCCGCAGAGGCCAAGTTGTCTGTTGAGTTCAATGTTGAGCGCGGAAACGGTTACCATGCTGCCACCAATGGCGATGGGCAGCCAATTGGTGTGCTCCCTGTAGATGCAGTCTACACGCCAATCCGTAAGGTCAACTACAAGGTTGAAAACACGAGGGTAGGGCAAAGAACCGATTTCGAACGGCTAGTAATAGAGATGTGGACCGATGGTTCTATTGATCCTATCGAGGCCCTAAGGCAAGCTGGCGACGTTCTAATGAACAAGTTCTTTATGTTTGCCAAGGTCCAGATTGACTCTGAATTCGAATCTGGACTGCCCCCACAGCCCCCCATAGATCCAGTCAAGTACAACGTGACGGTCGAGAGGCTTGAACTCTCTTCCCGTACGCTGAACTGCCTGAAGCGCGCCGGCATCAATAAGGTTGGCGAAGTTCTGGAGATGAACAAGTCGGAGCTACTCGGCATTAGGAACTTTGGTGACAAGTCTTATAACGAGCTCTTCGACCAGTTGAGGAGCATGGACCTGCTACCGGCTGACCTTGATCCCGCTAATACCGCCACTTCGGACGACGAAGGCGGCGAGAGCGAAGAAGTAGCCTCGGAAGAGCAAACTACAGAAGAGTAAAAAAGCGAAGCCAAGGTTCCGGATGGTTCGCTAGTAAAATTGGCAAATATGCCGAACAGAATCGGTCAGCGCTAAAGGGCTGAAAATTCTGTTCATATACAGATGAGGAAACGATGAGACACAAGATCTCAGGAAGAAAACTTAATCGACCAACAGCCCATCGCATGCATATGCTTCGGGGAATGGTCAAAGATCTGGTCCGCTACGAGTCTATTAAGACTACCGAGCCGAAGGCCAAAGAGGTCCGGCGGATGGCTGAGAAGTTCATCACCAGGGGCAAAGAGGGCAGCTTGCACAGTCGTCGGCTGACGCTTGGCTTGCTGTCAGACAGTTCAGTCGTAAACAAGCTTTTCGACGAGTTAGCTGAACGCTACCAGGACCGTCACGGCGGTTACACAAGAGTGATTAAGCTTGGGCCCCGAAAGGGCGATGCAGCTCCTATGGCTGTGGTGGAATTAGTCTCCTAGCGCTGGGCGTAAGGAGTTAGGAAGTGGGTTCGCCCGCTACCCAACAGTATGCGACAGGCAATGATAATCGAATATGAGGGAACAGCTTACTCTGGGTTTCAGTACCAGAAGAACGCCCCCTCAGTCCAGGATGAACTGGAAAAAGCTATAGGACTCCTTACCAGGGAAACGGTGAGGATAAGGGGCGCAGGCAGGACAGATGCCGGCGTGCACGCTGAGGGGCAGGTCATAGTCTTCGACACAGAGTCGAGGCTGGGACCGCAGGAGTTCATCAGAGCGATGAATTACCACCTGCCGGACGATATCGCTATACAGGCGGCTTATGCCGTTAGCGACGAATTCGATCCAAGGCGAATGGCTTTAGCTCGAAGCTACAGGTATACGATCCTGAGAAGGCCGACACCTTCGCCTTTATTGAAAAGGCGCACCTGTAGAGTGACCGAAGCGCTGAACGTGCCGCTAATGAATGAGGCGGCAGGCATGTACAAGGGCGAACATGATTTCAAGCGGTTTGCCGGGGCACTGGAGAAAAAGGACGCCAGCACCGTAAGGTTTGTGTACGAATCTGTGGTGAAGCAAGAGGGCGACCTGTTAACATTTGATATAAAGGGCAACGCCTTTCTGCCGCATCAGGTGCGAAGAATGGCTGGAGCCCTGGTTGATCTGGGCAGAGGCAAACTGCCAATGACTGATTTAAGAATAATGATCGAAGGGGGCGAAACTGAGGCGGTGGCCCATTCCATGCCTTCGCATGGACTGAGCATGATAGGCGTCGAATACGACGGCTTTCCGCCAAAAAGTTAAAGCCTCAAGAAGCAGGACTGGTGTAACCCAATGGTAAAAGCATATAAACCGTATCAGACGAAGGCCTCCGAGCTACATCCGGAGTGGCATCTGATTGACGCAGATGGCAAGACCTTGGGCAGGCTTTCGACCGAGATAGCCACGCTGCTCATGGGCAAGCACAAGCCCATCTACGTACCCAACCTGAATACAGGTGACTATGTTATAGTAGTCAATGCTGAAAAAATCAGGGTGACGGGTAACAAGATGGCACAGAAGATGTACTATCGGCACAGCGGTTACCACGGCGGTCTGACTGAGCGGACATTGCAGCAGATGATGGACAGAACCCCCACTAGGGTTATTCGTCAGGCTGTTAAGGGCATGCTCCCGAAGAACTCCTTGGGACGCCACATGCTGGCCAGGATGAAGACATACGCCGGACCAGATCACCCGCATGAAGCGCAAATGAAGGGTAGCCCCGCAGAGACCTCGGAGGAATCTTAATTGACAACGACTCAACAGGAGTACTACTACGCAACAGGTAGGCGCAAGAACGCCATCGCAAGGGTGCGCCTGTACATGGAAAACGGACCGATTTTGGTCAACGGTAAGCCCGTGGAAGAGGCCTTCCCCTGGGAAAACTGGCAGCGCATAATCGAGGAGCCGTTCCGGACCGCAGATGCGATGGGGCAGTTCCGAGTTGTGGCCAAGGTCAATGGCGGTGGGATTACAGGCCAGGCTGGCGCTATACGACACGGTATCGCTCGGGCACTGCTTGAAGTAGACCCTACGCTTCGAATTCGACTGAAGAGGGCAGGTCTGCTCACTCGTGACTCCAGAGTCAAGGAGCGACGCAAGTACGGCTTGAAGAAGGCGCGTAAGGCGAAGCAGTTCACCAAGCGTTAGTCTGCATTGTAGCGATCTCAATACGATAATAAGAAAAGGCCTCCGAATTTTCGGAGGCCTTTTTATTTGTCTGAATCTGGGGGATAGGAACAGCTTTTACGGCTAGTGGCTTTAGGTGTTCAATGAAGGCTTTTGGACAGTTAGTGCTTCGACGACACTCTTGTATGTGTATGGGAGCGCATGGCATTAGCAATGGGGGAAAGAGTTGCTGCTAATCGAACGTGGGATTGCTCCGAATCTTGATTTGGACCACATAAAAAAGGGCAGGCCATGGAGGCCTGCCCTTTTCAATATCTTGTTGCGGTTGTAACTAAACCTCGCGAAACTCGCCTTCGACGGTGCCCTCTGGCTGGCCGTCGCCGTCATCGCTTGGGCCGTCTCCGCCCATGTCGCCGATATCGCCGGGAGGAGGCGCTCCGCCTTCTCCGCCGCCAGCCTGGCTGTAGACGATCTGCCCAACCTTCTGCATCGACTCTTGAAGCCCCTGTGAGGCCGCAGCGATTAGCTCCGTATCCTCGCCACTCAGGGCGGTGCGTACTGCCGCGATCTTCTCGTTGATCTCTGTCTTCAAGTCGTCAGGGATCTTGTCCTCGTTGTCGTCCATCAGCTTCTGGGCGGTGTAGGTCATGCTGTCCGCCTCGTTGCGCTTCTGGACAGCGTCACGCCGCTTCTCGTCCTCTTCGGCGTGCACCTCGGCGTCCTTGACCATGTTGTTGATCTCGTCTTCGGATAGGCCCGAGCTGGCCGTGATAGTAATGCGCTGCTCTTTCCCTGTGCCCTTGTCCTTAGCCGACACGTTGGTGATGCCGTTGGCATCTATGTCGAAGGTCACCTCGATCTGAGGTAGTCCCCTGGGAGAGGGCAGAATGCCATCCAGGTTGAACTTCCCTATGCTCTTGTTCTCGGCGGCCATGCTGCGCTCGCCTTGAACAACGTGGACTTCAACACTAGGCTGATTGTCCGCGGCGGTGGTGAACTTCTCGCTCTTGGACGTTGGTATCGTTGTATTGCGCTGTATTAGTATGGTGGCTACGCCGCCCATGGTCTCGATGCCTAGGCTCAGCGGCGTGACATCCAGCAGCAGTAGGTCCTGGACCTCGCCCTGGAGGACACCAGCCTGAATGGCGGCGCCCATGGCCACTACCTCGTCCGGGTTCACTCCCTGATGAGGCTCCTTGCCGAACAGTGCCTGAGTGGCCTCAACCACCTTGGGCATACGGGTCATGCCGCCGACCATAACGATCTCGTCAATGTCGCCAGCGGTCAGGCCCGCGTCAGTCATCGCCTGCTTGCACGGACCCTCCGTTCGCTTGATTAGCTCATCCGCCAGCTGCTCCAGCTTGGCCCGGGTAAGGGTCATCACCAGATGCTTAGGGCCTGATGCGTCAGCCGTTATGAATGGAAGGTTGATCTCGGTCTGCATCGTCGTTGAGAGCTCTATCTTGGCGCGTTCTGCCGACTCCTTGAGACGCTGCAGGGCCATGTTGTCCTGCTTCAGGTCGATACCCTGGTCTTTGTTGAACTCATCGACAATCCAGTCGACGATGCGCTGATCGAAGTCGTCGCCTCCCAGGTGGGTGTCGCCATTGGTGGCCTTCACCTCGAAAACGCCGTCGCCGATCTGCAGAATGGTTATGTCGAAGGTTCCGCCACCCAGGTCGTAAACCGCGATGGTTTCGTCCGCCTTCTTGTCCAGCCCGTAAGCCAGGGCCGCCGCTGTTGGCTCGTTGATGATCCGCAGGACCTCGAGTCCTGCGATGCGTCCTGCGTCCTTGGTAGCGTTGCGCTGGCTGTCGTTGAAGTACGCAGGGACGGTTATCACAGCCTGCGTGATGGTCTCGCCCAACTTGGCCTCGGCATCCTGCTTCAGCTTCTGCAGTACCATGGCGGAAACTTCAGGTGGCGCGTGGGACTTGTCACCCATCTTGACGTGGGCGTCGTTATTGCTGTGCTTGACCACTTCGTAGGAGAGCAGGGGCAGGTCTTTCTGCACGCTCGCATCTTCGAATAGTCGTCCCATGAGACGCTTGACGGAGTAGACGGTGTTCACTGGGTTGGTGACCGCTTGACGCTTTGCTGTCATGCCGACATACCGCTCGCCAGTGCGTTCGTTCAAGGCCACCACTGATGGCGTGGTGCGCGCTCCTTCAGCGTTCTCAACGATCCTGGGCTCGCCCGCCTCTATGATGGCCATGCATGAGTTTGTAGTGCCCAGATCGATACCTAGGATTTTTGCCATTACTGCGTCTCCTGTGCCCCTGAATCGGGTGATTCAGGCTGACTTGATTCTGAATTATCCTGAGCCGGCTCGGGGGCCTTGGAGACCACAACCTGCGCGGCGCGAATTACTCTGTCGTGAAGTTTATATCCGTTTCGTATTACATCAGTGACGATGCCCTCTTCGCCGTCTGGCGTTTCCTGGTAAAACACGGCCTCGTGTCCCCAGGGCTCGAAGGGCTCTCCCAATGCGTTTATCTTTGTGACACCCTCGGAGTCCAGCACATTACCCATGTTTCGCTGGACCAGGCTAAGGCCCTCCATCCAGCCAGGGGCAACGGCGTTTTTCGGCACCATGTCCATAGCGCGGTTCAGGTCATCGGCCACGCCAAGGAACTTAAGTATGATGTTTGTATTGGCGTTGCGCCGGAGCTCTTGCTGCTCATCGGCCACACGCTTTCGATAGTTAATGAGGTCTGCCTGAGCACGCTGGGCTATAGACCTGAACTGGTCCTTTTCCCGCAATGCTTCTTCCAGGCGCTCTTCAGTAAGCGTCATCTCGTCCTTTTCTTCTGTTTCCTCAGCTGACGCCTCTGAATCTTGCACTGATTCTGCGTCCTCGGAACTTTCTTCCAGGGTCATATATTCGAGACCTCCAACCGTACCATTATCGCAGTTTGGGGTGGAGTAGCTCAAGCATATCATCGATGCTTCCGTCTAAAGACTGCTTGAGGGCCTCCCCCTTCAAAGTACCTAATTGGGACTTCATTTGGGCCAGCTTATTGAAGAGGCCCACGGCCATCTGAACTCCGGCCAGGTTAAGACCCAGATTGCCCACGAGGTGCTTGATAAGCCGCAGCCGGGCTACATCCTCTTCGGAGTATAGCCGTAGCATGCCTACTGTTCTGGAAGGCATTACCAGGCCAACGCGCTCGTATTTCCTGAGCGTCTGGGGGTGCATTTCCAGTATGCGAGCGGCGACGCTTATTATGTAGACGCCCTCGTACTCTTCCTGGACTATTCGCCTTCTCTGCATGCTCCGCCTTGAGGAATATCCCTGGTTAGTTAAATACCCATTTTACGAGTACTTTGAATCCCCCGTAATGGTAATTTGACTAACCATAAGAGGGCCTTCGCCGTTATAGAACCAAGCAGGCAAGGCCAGACTTCTCGCCGGCGGGTCTTGCGTTGGAATGTTTCGATAGCTGCGCTTGGGAGTGTTAACTCCACTCGATTAATAGTCTACTTATTGATACGGGGCGTGTCAAGAACTATACTGGTAATTAGTGTAGAGCCGTAGTCAGATGACCGGTAAGCTTTCTGCAGAATCTACATCCCGGATTGTACATATAAGAATGTGAGTGATGTGCTGGGTAGGGAAGATTAATCGGAGTTAGAGGTAAAGGACTATGTTGGAGCTCAAGGGTTGCCCCCGTTGCCAGGGAGCATTAAAAACCAATCGAGATATGTACGGCGAATACAAGGTGTGCCTGCAGTGCGGGTACATGCATGATATTGATAAGCCAGACGGACTTTATTCCATGGCAAGGACAGAGATGGCCTTGCCATGGAATAAAGACAACAATGTGAAGGCGGCGTAACGTCTCGCGCTGTCTCCAAGTTGGTCATTAAAGAGGCCCTCTCGAACGAGAGGGCCTCTTTTTGTGTATCAAATCACTGATAGGTTGCTTAGGTTCTAGTGCTTCTTTCAGTGGAAGCAGCTGCCATTAACCACTGGCGTCTGTTATTTCTAGTCAAAACTATCGAGGAAGCGCTGCTCTTTCCAGGGATCGCCGTCATTGTGGTAACCACGTTCTTCCCAGAAGCCAGGCTTGTCCTCCGCCATGAACTCTAGGCCGTTGACCCACTTGGCGCTCTTCCAGGCGTACCTCTTGGGGACCACGAACCTTAGCGGGCCGCCGTGCTTTGCCTCCAGAGGCTCTCCCTGATGGGTATGCGCAAATAGAACGTCGTCGTCCTTCACGATCTCCAGCGGGAGGTTGGTTGTGTAGCCGCCATAGCAGTGCAGCATAACGAACTTGGCCTCGGGCTTGGGTTGCGCAAGCTTGAGGAGGTCGTTGAAAAGCACACCGTCCCAGGTATTGTGCAGGTTGCTCCACTGGGTGACGCAGTGAAATTCCGCGTCAAGAGTCGTCTGGTTCAGGGCGTTGAACTGAGGCCAGTCCAGCGTGACCTCGTTGTCGACCAGCCCAAAGACTCGAAACTCCCAATCGTTCAGCTCGATGTACTGCGTGGGGCCGTACGTCAACACGGGGAATTTATCCGTTATGTATTGGCCGGGAGGAGCCTTCTGCTCTCCCATATCCTGCTTTATCTTGGTAAGTTTTCCCAGCTTGTTAAGCATGGAATCCTCCGGTTAAGTGGCGTGATATTTCGCCGAAATGTTGTTGCGATCAGCCGTTATTGTACACTATGGTTCGATTTACAAGTCGAGGTGACGATGAATACCGAAGTTGAAGAGATCCTCAAAGGCTCCTATGACCTTCACGTGCACGCTGCGCCTGACAGGGTAGAGCGACGACTGGACGCACTGGAGGTCGCTCGCCAGGCCTACGAGGCAGAACAGGGTGGTTTTGTGCTGAAGTCCCACGAGTACCCGACGGCTCCGTTAACCTACGCGCTAAACCGTATGTATCCGGGGCTAAAGGTATTTGGCGCCATAGCTCTGAACAGGTCTGTGGGCGGTGTAAACCCGGACGCTGTGGAGGTCGCAGCCGGTCTGGGCACAAAGGTGGTCTGGATGCCGACTATGACAGCCGACTACTGGCTTAAGAACCTGAAGAAGGGGCCCGGTATTTCCGTATTCGACGACGGTGGCAAGCTGACGGCGGAGACTACCAAGGTCATCGACATCGTTGCCAAGAACGATATGGTCCTGGCGTCTGGCCACATCTCCCCGCTGGAGGCTATAGCCGTTTTCGAGGCCGCCAAGTCCGCAGGCGTCACCCGCATGATCGCGACTCATCCGGCAAACGTGGCTACCGTGGAGCAGCAGAAGGAGATGGTTTCGCTGGGAGCGCACCTGGAGTATACCTTCCTGGCTTGCATGCCTGTACGGCAGCGCTACACCGTTAAGGAGCTAATGGATGCCGTACGTTGGCTCGGGCTGGACAACTGTGTGGTCACAACCGACTTTGGTCAGTGGATGAATCCGCCACCTGCTGAGGGTATGCGCATGGCCATCGCCTCGCTAATGAATCAGGGCATGTCCCCGGATGAGCTTACGAAGCTCGTTAAGACGAACCCGGCCAGGATTCTAGGAGAAGACTAATCGACAACAGATTTTGCCGTTTAGCGAGTCACCTGCAAGACGGGACTAACACGAATTTTCGGAACGCCTAGGTTTTGGACGACAGAGGTTCGAATGTATAGGTGGGCCTTCGCTGTTCAGAGAATAGCCTCACAACTAGCTTTGGAACAACTTTCCATGCCCTCAGCCGATTATTCAAAAAACTTAAGAATAATCACCTGGCCCTAACCCTTTGATGCATATATGCACAAAAATTTAAAAAAACTATCTGCGGAAGGCGCCGATGGCGAGAAATGCCCAGCCGAACATCAGGCTAAGTCCTCCCAGGGGCGCAATGGCTCCGAACGCGCCAATGCCGGTCATCGCCAGTATGTAGAGGCTTCCGCTGAACAGGACTATGCCTGCCAGGAACATCCAGCCGGATAGGGTTGCCCATGTGCCAACCCACTTCTCGGCGAAGAGTCCGGTAGCTAGCAATGCCAAGGCGTGATACATCTGGAATCGGACCGCCGTCTCGAAGATGCGGAGGGCGTCAGCGTCCAGCGTGCCCCGCAATGTGTGTGTGCCTAGAGCGCCCGCGGCCACGGCGAGCAGACCTGCAAGGGCACCTGCAGCAACCCATATCTTCGCCATTCCCACTTCAGATGTTTCTGCATATTTCGTCATAAATTTTCTAGCCTTAGCCTCTATGTTGGCAGTCAATAATTATTGAAGAACTTGAGTAGTGATGATATCATTCGGTAAACGCCTACTGCGTCGCAGCTGTATTTCCTATAATTGGCGAATGAGATTTTTTATATTAGTTGGGCTAGGGCTGATAATAGCCCTTGGATGCGCTGGAGAGTCGGGCGTTCAAGAGAGTCCAGCGCCTGATATGGCTGCTAGCCCGGCAGCGATGGTGGTTGCCGCGAGCGCCAGTTCTGTCGCCTCAACCCCAGAGGCAGCTATTGCCCCGCTGACATCGACGCCTAGCATAATTTCATCTGACGAGGTTCGGAATACGCCAATTCCGACTGGCAACCATGCGTCTACGCCAGCCCCAACTCTATCTCCGACGCCCGCCCGTGCTGCGGAATTGATCACCGCTGCACCCATGTCATCTCCGGTCACCGCAACGACACCGCCATTGAGGCCTTTAGACCTGCAGCCGGCGTTTCCTAATATGGAGCCAGTAGATAGGCTAGTAGGTATGACTACAGCTAAGGACGGCACGAACCGGCTCTTTCTCGTGTCTCAACCTGGCCACTCTGCTGGGATCTATTGTCCGAATCGACGTGGCTGCCATCGATAGGTCTGGCCATTACGCTATTCCGACGGACAACCCTTTTGTGGGAGTGCAGGGGGCTCGACCTGAAATCTGGGCATACG
>Ga0209501_10001168_pt1 | contig 29552 bp, 24 predicted proteins | sample ArcticOcean_MG_C_4_FD_187434 | JGI IMG/M metagenome (GOLD analysis project Ga0209501, IMG submission 187434) | Marine microbial communities from western Arctic Ocean - ArcticOcean_MG_CB4_134 (SPAdes) (version 2) | ecosystem: Environmental > Aquatic > Marine > Oceanic | place: Arctic Ocean...
GCTCCGCCGGGGTCAGCCTGGCAACCACCAGCAGCGTCGTCATTGCCAGTGTCATCATTCTGATTCTTGACTATATTTTGACTGCTTTTTTGCTTTAGCTTGCTGGAAGAAGGATCGCGATTTGATCCGCATGTGCGGGAGGCACTGCGGTTATCTGCCTTGGCAGCCTGACATAGTGGTTCTTGGATCTCGCATCCAACATCGAGAAGCCAGTTTTGGCCGCCGGCGGATTGGAGCGTTTACAATCAAAGCAGTGATAGCGATTGCATCCATCGCTGCACCAAACGGACACAGAGCATGCCAGATACAATTGAAAAACAGACGACGGCAACGTCCACGAACGAAGGGGAGCCCATCATCGAGTTCCGCAATGTCACCAAAAGCTTCGGTGACCTGACGATTCTCGATGACATATCCTTCAATATCAATCGCGGCGAGGTGACAACGATTTTTGGCAAAAGCGGCATGGGAAAATCCGTCATCCTCAAGCACATCATTGGCCTGATGCAGCCCGACTCCGGCAGCATCATCTTCGACGGCATGCCTCTGGCCGACCTCGGCCGTTCCGAGCGGCGCGACGTAAAATCACGCATCGGCTACATGTTCCAGAACGTTGCCCTCTTCGATTCCATGACCGTTTACGACAATGTCGCCCTGCCCCTTCGTGAAAAGACGCGAACCAGCGAGAAGGAAATCCGCACAAAGGTATTGGATAGCCTGGAGAAACTCGAGATTGCTGGCACCGCCCGCAAATATCCGGCCGAGATCTCCGGCGGCATGCAGAAGCGCGTCGGTCTCGCCCGCGCCTTGATCATGGCCCCTGAGATCATTCTTTTCGACGAACCCACCACCGGCCTCGATCCCGTACGTAAGAATGCTGTGCACAGTATGATCGCGCATATGAAGCGGAAATTCGGGTTCACCGCCGTGATCGTTAGCCACGAGATCCCGGACGTGTTCCTCATCTCACAGAAGATCATGATGCTCGACCTCGGCAAAATGCTGATCGCATGTTCTCCGGATGAGATAGACAATATCAAGAACCCGATCGTCCAGGACTTCATTCGAGGGCAGGAGACCACCAAGGACGATGTCACCGGACTGGACAACAAGCTCACCATTGTCCATAAGTTCGACCAGGAAGTAAAGCGTCCTGGCGGGATGCAGTCCCAGGGTTCCATGATCGTGTTCAGGGCCAACGAGTTCGACGTTATCAACGAACGCCACGGTTTCGCTGCCGGACAGCGGGTCATGCAGCACCTCGGCGGATTCATTGAGGAGTTCCTGCGGATTTCCGGCGACAACTTCCGTTTCAGCGACGATCTGATCGTCACCATGCTGCCGAACACGCAGGTCGGCATGGCTCGCGTCCTCGCAAAGAAAGTCGGCAATGCCCTCAACGAGGAGAAGTCCGCTGTATGCGAAGACGGTGACGTGCGGTCCTACATCCTCAGCGCAGGTGTCGCTGCCACCACCGGCCGCACAAAAATAGATGATGTGATCGCCTCCGCGGTCGATGAGATGTCCATAATCGGGAAATTTGAACCGGAACTCACAGGGGAAACCGTATGAATCAAAAAGTCACCGAGATATTAGTAGGCGTCTTTGTGCTGATCGGCTGTGGCTGCGTCGGCTATATGACCGTGAAACTAGGCAAGATGGAAGTCTTCGAGTCCGACCATTATACGCTCTATGCCAAGTTCGACTCGATCACCGGACTGAAGCACGCGACCAATGTGGATATAGCCGGCATCAAGGTGGGCCGTGTGTCGAAGTTGGTACTGGATCAGGAGGATCAGGTCGCCGTCGTCACCATGAAGATCCGCAACGACATAAAGCTCGGCGATGACGTCATCGCCTCCGTAAAAACAAGCGGACTCATTGGCGACAAATACATAAAATTGACGCTGGGCGGTTCGGAGGATTACCTCGAAGACGGCGACTACATCACAGAAACCGAATCATCCATCGATCTCGAGGAGTTGATTAGCAAATACGTTTTCGGCGGCGTAGATTGAGCTTGATGCCGATGGTTCTCCGTGTGCCCATTGACTATTCTACTATCCCATGCTCCCCCAAAAAAAATACACGCCTCCCATGAAGATGACATTTAGATCCATCCTGGCGCTGTCCTGCATTTTTGCTGCTTCCATGCAATCCCTGGCAGGCGAGGCGAGCAATGCCCTGGCGGTGTCCGTGGACAAGATCTTCGCGATTCTCGGAGATCCCGAAATGAAGGGGGACGAGAGGAAGGCGGAACGCCACTCGCAGATCAGGGTGGTCCTCGGCGAGGTTTTCGACTACGAGGAAATCAGCAAACGCGCCCTCGGCAAGGAATGGAAAAAGCTGAACGATGAACAGCGCACCGAGTTTATCGGTGTCTTCAGTCAATTACTGGAGAACACCTACATGTCAGCATTCGAGAAGTACTCCAGTGAGGAAGTCAAATACGAATCAGAACGAGAACTTGGGAAGGGAAAGTTTGTCGTAGCAACCAAGGTCGCGAGCGCGTCGAAGATGATTCCGATTCATTACAACCTGATGAATCGCGGTGGCAGTTGGTCCATCTACGATGTCAAGATAGAGGGCGTAGGCCTCGTCAAGAATTACCGGACCCAGTTTCGTAAGGTGATTTCGAAAAAATCCTACGCAGCCCTGGTAAAGCAGCTCGAAGAAAAGGTTGCCAAAGACTCGCAATAGAATTGAGGCCCGGAAAAGTTTCGGCACCTTCGAGCAACAGGTGTTTCACTGTCCACTGGTCACATATGCTAACCTCCTCGAAAGGACGATATCCATGAATCCATTCACGCCGCCGTTCGCAATTTTTACTGCGCTCGCCGTAATCCTTGCCCTCGCCTTCTGTCTCCCCTGCTCTCTGGCCGGGGAGACGGACATGCCACCGCCAGCAATGATGATTGCTCAGGCGGATGCCGCCGGGGACACGGACGACGAGGACTACGAAAATGAATACGGAGACGCCGACGAGGGGTTGTCCGACCCGCTGTATCATTGGAACTATGCTTGGCATGTATTCAACGACCGCGTCTATCTCTGGTTGCTCGAACCGACCGCCAAAGGTTACAGCGCCGTGATGCCGGAGCAGACTCGGGGGTGTGTCCGTAACTTCTTCGACAATGCCATGATGCCGGTGCGCTTTGCTAACTGCCTGCTGCAGGCCAAGGGCCGCGCCGCAGTTGACGAACTGACGGCATTCGCAGTCAACACCACCGTCGGCATTGTCGGTTTTCGCAATGCGGCCGAGGACATGCTGCTCTACGAACCGCAGAGTGAAGACCTGGGCCAGACTTTTGGGACTTGGGGGGCGGGGCACGGAATTTATCTGGTCTGGCCCGTTATCGGACCATCATCTCTCCGCGATACCTTTGGGATTGTCGGCGACAGTTTCGTTTCCCCGATCAATCGTCTCTCCACCAATTGGAATATCGGGCTACGCACCTACGACGTGGTCAATGACACGACCTTTCGCATCGGAGAATACGAGCGTGTGAAGCAGGCAGCCATCGATCCCTATTCATCCCTCCGCGATATCTATGTTCAATACCGTGACCGGCAGGTTGCGGAGTAGCAGGCAGCCTCATGGACGAAGAATTTGTCGAAGATCCGTACCTCGTAAAGGTAACCTACCAGTATCAGTTCGAGGACGGATCCGCCGTCAATTTTACCGTTGACTCTGACCTGAGATCAACCGAACAGGAGGAGTATTCAGAGCAGCAGCATAAGTGGGCGGAACTTGATTTTCACAAGTGCGATCACTGCCCTCTGTCCAGCGACGAACACAAATACTGTCCGGCAAGCGTTTCCATTGCAGATATCATCGAGTATTTCAACGAGCACCCGAACCACACACACGCCAGGTGCATCGTCCATACCCAGGGAAAGACGATTGTCGCGGAAAAGGGCATCCAGGAGGCACTGGCGGCGCTCATAGGCCTGAGATTGGCTTCATCCAAATGCCCGATACTCTCCCACATGAAACCCATGGCCCGGTTTCACGATCCGTTTCTCAGCCCCTATCAACTCGTCTACCGGGCAACCTCCATGTTCCTGCTCGGACAGTATATCAGACAACTGGAAGGCGAATCGCCAGACTGGAGCGTTGACGGCCTCAAGGCGCTCTATGACAAAGTCGGCCGCGTCAACATGAAGCTATCCGAGCGTATTTCCTCCGCCGGCGATGTTGAGTCGACACCCTGCTCGATGATGATCTTCTCCGTGCTCACCATCAGCATGACGCTGCTCTTCGACGAACACCTCGAAATTCTTAAGGGCCTCTACCAGTTGCCCGCCGCAGAGTAACGGCGCTCCCGAAGCCGAAGGCGGATGGAATTCTCAATGTCGTCGCGCAGCACAACCTCGGCCTGATGTACGACACTGGCGAGGATGTGTCTGAGGACGCTGTGGTAGCCGATAGTTCGTTAAGCGTAGCGGCGGCGTCCAGCAATGATGATGTCCGGAAGAACCGATATAACAGCGAAGCCGATGAAACTTCCGAGATGGAGTGCTTTGCCGCTTGGTTGATCACTGCCGGCTCACGGGAGAGAGGAAAATGTCATCCGACACCACACACTACGTAACCGGGACCCCCGCACCGGCAACCGGTAATCCGTCATTTCGGTCCGAGCCGCGGCCGAAGTTGAAAAATCAGCTGTCGGCTGATCAAATCCGTCAGTATCATGAGGATGGTTTCACCGTAATCCGCGGTCTTCTCGACAGCGGGGAAGCCGAATTCTACCGTGCGGAAGCAAACGTGATTGTCGAAGCTGTCCGTGACCTGACTGAAACCTACCGGCTCGACCCAATGAAAAACCTGCGCTTCGAGCTTGATCCGGAGACGGACAGGGTGTGGAAGGTGGATCCGTTCACCGACATGTCTGCGGTTTTCGGGGCGCTGGCCCGAGATCGCCGTATCTGTGATCGGCTTGCCGGCCTGTATGACGGCCATGAACCGCGTTTGTTCAAAGATAAGCTTATCCTAAAACCACCGCACTCGCACGGCAACAATCTGCACCAGGATCATAACTGGTGGCAGGGCTTCCCCGAAAGCTGTCTGACCGTGACCATCGCATTGGATCGGACCACGCGTGTGAACGGTTGTACGCGCCTGTGGACCGTGCCGGCCCGGCGTTTTCTCCACAAAGCCGGCAGTCTGTCCGGCCAGATACCCGAGTCTGCCATCGCCGGACTGCCGGTGACATACCTGGAATTGGAACCGGGCGACGCGGCTATCTTTCATTGCCTGACACCCCACGCCGCCGAACCGAACAACACCGAGCACACACGCTGCGTACTGTTCCTCAGTTACAACGACAGCCGCGACGGTGAGTGGCGCCAGGCGCACTACGACCACTTCTTCTGGTACCGCACTGCCGCTATGGAGGCGACACGAGACGAGTATTACTTTCTGTGAGACGAGTTGACAACCACCACTAATACAGGTCGGATTGTGCGTAGAGCATGGCGTCGGCATGTGGGCGCCGCTACCGGCGAGGAATAGACATGCGATCGACAATCGAAGAACTCAAGGCGCGCTGGGAAACTGATGAAGGCAAGAAACGGCTTCAGAAGGTTAAGGCCGCTTTGCTGACAGACAAACTTTGGAAGGATACCCTTTTGGGATTTCCCGGTGTTGAGGAAATTGATTCCGAACCTGACCTCCGCGGTGCCAATCTCAGCCGTACCAACCTCATCAACGCCAATTTGAGCGGTGCCAATCTGAGCGGTGCCAATCTGATCGGCGCCAATCTGGGCGGTGTCAATCTCCGGGGTGCCAACCTCAGTGGTGCCGACCTCAGTGGTGCCGACCTCATCGATACCGACCTCCTCGACGCCAATCTCAGCGGTGCCGATCTCAGCGATGCCGACTTCCAACGTGCCCACCTTCGCGCGGTCGACTTCCTCGGCGCCAACCTCCACGGTGCCGACGTCCGTAGTGCCAATCTCCGCGGTGCCGACCTCCTTGGTGCCAACCTCAGAGATGCCGACCTCCGCGGTGCCAACCTTCACGGGGCTGACCTTGTCGATGCCGACCTCCGCGGTGCCAATCTGAACGGTGCCAAACTCCTTGATGCCAAACTCCACGGCGCGTTGTACGACGATGAAACCCAATGGTCCGGTAACGCCGATTATAAGACTGCCGGTGCAATCCACCTGGTTGATCCGCCTGCAGACGAATAATCGCAATGCGCAGATGCACGTGAAGGTGTTTTGGTATCTCGCGAACTGTTTTATTGCAGGGAGTGGATTTGTCGCTAGCTCTTGTCACTGCTTGCGTGGTATACGCATGGACGGTTGACGGTCGGTCTGGCCAATGTAATGACGCCGAGGGTGTTCGTTTGCCAACTGCTGTGTCTATCCACTCCCGTCGGCGCGCTCGGATCTATAATGGCAGCTGCCCGGCAGTTACGACGTTGCCACGAAGCAGGCGTTCTGGTCTTCAGTCGGTTATCGGTCTCTCCTCTTGCGGCTTTTGCAGGTTCGACATCCCCGGTCGCAGGGGTATGTTTCGATAGCCCTCCTCCAAGCGTCTAATCAACAATCAGTGAAGTCTATGAAAACTCTGGTATACAACGGCCCCTGGGACATGTCTCTGGAAGTCGTGCCGGACCCGACACCGGTTGCCGGTGAAGTCCTGCTCAAAATCGAAACGGTCGGTATCTGCGGCAGCGACGTCCACGGGTTCACCGGCGAAAGTGGCCGGCGCCGGCCCGGCATGATCATGGGCCATGAAACTTGCGGTCGCATCATCGAACTTGGTGACGATGTCACCGGATTCCAGGTGGGCGATTCCGTCGCGGTATTCCCCAGTGTGCCGTGCAACGACTGCGAGTTTTGTGCTGACGGCCGCGAGCAACTCTGCGAAACGAAGGAGATCATCGGCGTCAATCTGGACGACCACGGCGCCATGGCAGAGTACATGACCTATCCCGCCGGCGGTTTGTACAAGCTGGCGCGGGGGGTCGATCCGGCCATTGGTCTGCTTGCCGAACCGATCGGTGTCGGCATGCACGCGATGAAGTTAATGGACCCCAAGCCCAGCGACGTCGTTGCCATTGTCGGTGGCGGCATGATTGGCACCGGTTTGACAATTGCGCTGAAGGCGCACGGCGTCCGGAATGTTTTCGTTCTCGACATGATTCCGGACAAGCTCCAACTCGTCGCTTCCTTCGGCGCGCACCCGATCAACATCAAGACCGACGACGCGGCCGAGGTGATGCAGGAGATCGCTGGGCGTCCGACCGCGAACGGTGCCTTCGAAGCGGTCGGACGCGGCCCCACGGTGCGCTCTGCGTTTGACTTGTTGGGGACCGGCGGCACGCTGGTCGTCATCGGCAATCTCGACCAGGAGTTTACGTTGCCAATGCAGTTGGTTACCTGGCGCGAAACGATCATCCGCGGCTCCTATGGCTTCTCCTGTGCGGACTTCGCCGATGCCGTTGATTTAATCAATCAAGGCAACATCGATTTGTCCCCGCTGATCACCGGGCGTTGTACTTTAGAAGAAACGCCCGATATCATGACGAAGCTCGGCCGCGAAGAAATGCAGGCGACCAAGATGGTCATCTGCCCGTAGGTTTCGGCTGAAAGAACAAATCAAATTACTTGTGGCTGACTTTCTAACTGGAAATAGAACGTGGCAACGGCAGGGACCAACGAACTGATTCGCAATCGTAAGGCGCGGTACGACTTTCATGTGCTCGAGACCTACGAGACCGGTATCGCGCTGGTCGGCACAGAGGTCAAGTCCTGTCGGTCCCACAATATCAGCATGGCGGATGCGTACGCCCGCGTCGAAGGCGGCGAGTTGTGGATGTACAATGTACACATCGACGAATTCGTCCACGGCAACCGCTTCAACCATGATCCACGACGACGACGGAAACTGTTGGTACACCGCTCTGAGCTCCGCAAGATCAAGCAACAACTCGATGCCCAAGGCCTCACTGCTGTACCGCTGTCGCTTTATCTGAAACGCGGCAAGGTAAAGGTCAAACTCGGCATCTGCCGGGGAAAGAGTAAAGGCGACAAGCGTGAGACCGTCAAAAAACGCGAGGCGCAGATAGAAATGCGCAAGGCAATGCAGAACAGGTAAGCAAGGTATCGGTGAAGAGTGTCAGTGAACAGTGTTCATAAAATCAGCCATTTACCACTCGCCTCCTGCTTTCAGCACCACGCCTTGGGGCGGAGGATGGCCACCTGCCGCCTGATATGAATGTTTCGGATTTCGACTATGATCTGCCTGAAGAGTTGATCGCCCAGGTGCCGGCGCCTGAACGGCGTGCTTCGCGCATGCTCGTGATGTCGCGGACAACCGGCGATTGCGAGGTTCGAAAGTTTGCGGAGTTTGCAGAGTACCTGCATCCGACCGACTGCCTGGTTCTCAACGACACCCGGGTCATCATGGCACGTATTTTTGGAACGAAAGTTCCAACTGGAGGTGCCGTCGAAGCGCTTCTCACCACACCTGTCCGTGACGGTGTCTGGCAGGCGATGCTCAAACCCGGTCGGCGCCTGCCTCTTGGTAGCCGCGTCGCGATTACCGGCAGCGATGCAGAGTTCGAAGTCACCGGGCGTAATCCTGCAGGCACTTTCGAGATCACTTTCTCCACGACAGCAGTTTTCGAGCTGTTGCAAAGATGTGGACACATGCCACTGCCGCCGTACATCCGGCGTTCCGATGACGCCGCCGATGCAACACGGTACCAGACGGTGTACAACGCCGCGCCGGGGGCAGTGGCGGCGCCGACAGCCGGGCTTCATTTCGACGAGGAGATGCTAAAGCAGATCGAGGCGATGGGAGTTGCGATCATACGCCTGACTCTGCACGTCGGGGTCGGCACTTTTCAGCCCGTTGCGGTGGAACGGCTCGAGGATCATGTGATGCACACCGAGCAGTACAGGCTAGGCACCGAGGCGGCAGCCTGCATCAATCAGCGTCGAACCGCCGGCGGCAGGGTGATTGCTGTGGGTACAACCAGTGTTCGCGTACTGGAGACCTGTACGACAGATGACGGGGGCACGCAGCCGGCTACGGGGACAACTGGAATTTTTTTGTATCCGCCGTACAAGCCGCGTTCGGTCGACGTGCTGCTGACGAATTTTCATCTGCCGCGTTCGACTTTGCTGATGCTGGTGTCTACATTCGCCAGACGCGAACACGTGCTGGCCGCCTATCAGCGGGCGATTGCCGAGCGCATGAAATTTTACAGCTACGGCGATTGCATGTTGCTGGTGTAAGAAGGCAGAAAAAAGGCGTGTTCGTGTTTTACCTCTGAGCGCTCCTCTTAATCGCCTTGATGACGAAAAACGATGCCGAGTGGGGAATAACAATCTGATGACGGGGTTCATTTGACCAGTTCCGTAACACTGATCCGATGCAAGAAGCGCTCGATGACAGGGCTGGCCAGTCTTTTTATTCTGGTTGTTCTGACAGTGGCTGCGACGTTTGGATGGCGCTGGTGGTCGCAACGGAACGACGCTGGATCGAAGCGTTACAACTCGCTGATTGAGCAGACGGCGGATCGGCACAACATGGATCCGAGCCTGGTCAAGGCCGTCATTTTCCAGGAAAGCAATTTCAATGCGAATGCTCGCGGCAAGGCTGGAGAGTATGGTCTCATGCAGATTACCGAAGGCGCCGCGAAGGACTGGGAACGGGGTACTGGTAAAAGCTTTGGCTCACCTGGTTCGTTGTTTCGTCCAAAACTCAATGTCGAGATCGGCACCTGGTACCTGGCCCAGGGCTACCGCAAGTGGCAGGGACATGACGAGGTGCTCACGCTGAGCCTTGCCTACTACAATGCCGGCCCGAGCCGGGCGCAGGAATGGGCGGACGCTGCCGGTGAAAAAAAAATCATTGATACAATTCCCTTCTCGTCAACGCGGCAGTATATTAGCCATGTGATGCAGCACTTCAGAACTTTCAGTAGGGAACGTCGATTCCATGATGAAACCGAAGAGCCCTAAACATATACAGGCGCTGATCAACCTGCTCGAAGACGAAGACCGTCATGTTTCTTCGATGGCGATGCAGCAATTGCTGACACTCGACGGAGATGTTGACCGGTTGATCGCCGAGTTCCAGGAGGCGGCGAATCCTGTCCTGCGTGGCCGCATCCATCAACTCGGAAACATCGTCAAACTGCGGCGAGAACGCACCTTGCTGATCAATGAAGTGGTTGATGGCAAGCCGACGATCTGGGATGGCATCCTGCGCATTAATCGCCAGTACAATCCGCAGATAAATCTGCGCAATCTCAATCGCATGATCGAGGAACTGGCGGCGCGTGTGCCCAGTCCAATTTCAACAGTCGGCATGGCGACTTTCATGCACAACGAGACCTTCACCTTCACGGGCGAAGATATTCTAGGCGCCGACCTTTATCTGCTCGAGGACGTCCTGGCCCAGCATGTCGGGGCACCCATCCTGCTCAGTGTCATCGCCAAGCATCTGGGCGAAATGTACGGGTGGAATGCCTTGATCGTGCTATTCAAGGGAAAACATTGCCTGTACGACGAGCAGACCTGCGATCTTGTCGAACCCGCAGAAAGCTGGCGGGTGACACGTTTGAACCGCGACGACAAGCTGCATCCGTGCGCCGATCGTGACATCTGGCTGACCATCCTCTGCCAGCTGTTTCTCTCGGCCATGCTCGAAGGGCGGCTGCAGACCATTCACCGGATCGGTAGCATCCTATCTCGCCTGTGTGGCGGCGAGTTCAGCAAACTGCCCTTCCCGCTGGGTAGCTGATCGGTGCAGAATCAGCGTGAATAATCCAGATTTGCGGTTGAAGGACCACGCTTCACGGGGCATTATTACCACATGCGCAGTGCGCATTGTTGCCATGAATCAATAAAGCCACACCGAGAACATAACTTGAGAACAATTCTCAGCATTCTCACAGGATGTTTGTTTGCCCTGTCTGTTGCCGCTGTCGAAGGTATCGATGACCTGTCGCGGTACGACTATGAAATAGAGCTGCGGACCATCAGGCAGGCGTTGGCCAAGGTCGAAATAAAAGACGTTGCCGCCGAAATCAATCTTTCCATGCCGGTGCGAGCGCCACAACTGCTGGCCGATCAGGTCGACAAGATGATTGAAAAGAAAGTCGAGGCTGCTATCGAGGCGAATTTTCCGTCATCCCGCTACGACGAGATTGCCCAGGCGGCCAGTGAAAAATACCGTATGTTCAAGGTTGGCGATTTCGTCTCTATGGACGGCATCCAGCGAGGCGAGTGGCGCAGGATTGAGGGATACCTCGACGCGATCACCAATGATCGTATAAAATTGGGCGATATCTACTACGCCCGTCAGGACCTCACCGAGGTGACCCGGCCGAAATTCTACCGCGAAGACCACGAGGAGGCGGTCCGTAAGTACACAGCCATCCAGACCCGCAACTTCGATTTGGCCAAGAAGGAGTTCCGTGAAGGACAGCGCCGATTGTTCGCCAACCAGACATGGCCGAAATTCGGCTATGTCTACTCGCGCCGTATGCGCCGATGGGTGCCGGCGGAAGCAGTCCTGCGCAACCGCTACCAGAAAAAACTAAAAAAGATGGCCGCCGAGCTGCGCAATGGAATCAAAGAGGAGATCTACGCCGACAACGGTTACATCGTGGACAGCCTAAACCAGTGGGTACTTGAAAGCGATGTCGCATTGACGAGTAACACTTCGATGCTGGTCATGGTTCGCCAATTCCTTCTGCAGGAAATGAAGGATGGTTCGTCCAGTGGCGGTGAAGAGCAGCAGAACGACGACAATCGCGACGGCGAATGGGAAGATGAATGGGGTGATGAAGACCAGGGCAACACTGGCCGGGGCAACCGCAGCATTCAGGCTGCGAGGGGGCCGGGAGCCAAGCAAGGCCTGCGCCCGAGGCAGCCGCGTGACGTCAGCGACCTGTATGACGAGTGATCATTGCACTGCCGCCCCCGGGCAACCCGATTCAGTAAAAGCTGCATGTTGACAAGTAGGCCTTTCGCGAGTGGAGTTTTACGGTCGGGGAGGATATGCCGTCCGGACAGATACCCATGCCGCTCAGCAACTTCGCAGTGTGTGGTCTGCCAAAGCCCGCGAGTTAAGTACAAGAGGTTGAGTTTGAATTGACCGAGCTGATAGCACAGCAGTAAGGCCTCTGACAAAACAGTGCCCCGGTGTTGGCTCGTCGTTCGGCTTTTCAAAACACGCAATCGAACTCACTCATCTGCCGATGGCGGACGACGCTGTGATTTCTTTTTCGACTTTTTTTCCCTTGCCGTCCGCCGCCGCCCCAGCGCTGCCCGCGACACGCGTGTCGGCGTCCGCTTCGGTTTGCGATAGTTCAAGCGCGCCACGACTGTCCGCAGTTTGTCGATACAGTCCCGGCGATTCATCACCTGGCTGCGATGCCTCTGGCTGTTGACGATCAGTCCGGACGGCAGATGTTCGAGACGTACCGCAGAATCGGTCGTATTGACGTGCTGACCGCCCGGCCCGCTCGACCGGGTCGCAGTGAACTGGCATTGCCGCAGCAAGGCCTCATCGTCTTCCGGCAATATTATTTTCTTTTGCTGTGCCATGTCCGTAAAAATTCTTTCATTTTCATATGGTAAGCCGGGGGTGACCGGTAAGCAATGCGCTATTCACCAAGTGGCGCTTGAACGAAAAACCATCTGGCCGGGCGTCGTTGAACGTTCTCATCGGGAGCTGGGGAATCACCGCTTGCTACGGATAAGCGTGATTGTGAAAACCTGAATTTACTGGCCGTGCACATCGGGATCGTACTCGAGGAGTCGGACATTATCGATATAGATCTGGCCAGGTGGCCAATAAGGATAGAGCATGACCCGGACATACTTGACGTTCGGCGTGAAACGTGTTGGGCCGAAGGGTTTTTTATTTCGCGAGAACACTTGCCACCCACCTGCCCCTCCGGCGTCCATACGCCCGCGCCACACATAACGATGAAAGAATCCTTTCTTGTCGGTCATCTTCGAGGGCACCGTTCCAATCCCACCGGGTTCGCCTTTGGCATTGGCGATGTATTCGCGCACCGCCCCGGCCTCGTCAGCGAACGAGGTGGACGGCTTTTCAGAATAGCCGACCAGCCAGATGAACATCGCGACATTGCCCTTTGTCTCGACAGTGAGCCAATAGCGCTGGCCGAGCTCAATCGCTATGGGGTCACTCCAGAACCACACCCCGTCAAGTCCGGCAAGGGTGTCGTATTTCGGCTCGACAGTCGGTTGTTTCGCAGGGGCATCGAGCGGCGAGGCGCCGGCGGCAAGTTTCACCCACCATCCGTAAGCCTGTGACTGCATTACATCTGTGTCGACTTTGAGGACCATGCCTCGTTCGCCGTCCGGATCGGGAACCCAGAACGTCGAGAGCCCGTCAATCGTCTGCCAGTTGTCGGGCGTGACGTTGCCATTCTCGAAATCCCCGTTGGGCAGCAGGTTCTCACGATTCGGGACATCGGCCACCTTGGTCCCGGCCGGTCGGACAGCTTCCCAGGCGATCAATTCCTTCCGCACCTGTTGCAGCACGCCTTTTTCGTTATCGAAGATCTCGGTCTCCGCCAGGATCTCACCGCCGGGTACGAGCATAGTGCTGTAGGCAGTGGTATAAGCTTTGCGTTTCGGCGCCGAGGCGATCGTTTCACTTTCCCAGCAGATGAAGTTCTCGTCGGCAACTTTCTTCTCGATCGCCAGCCGGGTCACCTCGGTGACGATTGTCTCGCGACGGCTTCCCCTCACCTTCTGCAGATGCTTGAGAAAATACGGTGACTGGTCGGGACTGTACCAAGCCTTGATCTTGACGTCGGCACCGGCTTTCGTGGTCAACTGATGTGTCTGGCAGGTGAATGTCTTGTCTTCTATGTGATACTCACTCAGGCTGTATTTTTCCGCTGTTATCTTCTCGAAAAGCGTACCGTCCCAGGCGTACTTAGCCGGCTCTTTTCGCTGCACGTCCTCACCTTCTCGGATCTCGCGGGTGACAACGTAGCCATCCTCGTCGACGCGCTCAAGTCGTGTGGTGATGTCGACAATGCGGACGACCGTATTGCCGTCGCGCCCGGTCGTCGCCGTCGTCACCCGAACGGTCTGCCAACTTCCTGGTGCGTAACGGCCCCAAGGATGCGTGGACGGGTGGATAAGGATCGCTGCTACTTGTCCAGCAACAAAAATAAACAGGATTGCGACGAAGAATTTCAACTCAGGTTCCAGGCGGATGTGTCAGCGGGTAGCAAGTTGCGAGTGGAAAAATACAAATGGCAGGCAAGCCACTTAATTCGAAAAGACACCTCAAACCTGACATCTGAAGCCTCTTCCATCACTGTTGTTCCTTCAGTTTCTCACGTGCCATGTCGGTGAAGTCGTCATTCATGCCGATTGCCAGGAGCTTTGCCAATTCAATCTGCGATTTTTTATGCCGGCCGAGCTGCTCGAGGGCTATGGCGAGTTGCCAGCGCGCTTCCGATTCAAATGAGGCGCCGGTCGCCAACCCAATGGCACGGGCCAGGTACCGGGCGGCGTCCTGATGCTGTTGCCGCCTGGCAAGGATCGTGCCGCGCCAGAAGAACGTGTGCCCTTTTATTTTGTCGCTGGCGAACTTCTCTTCCCATTCATTAACGATCTCCAGCGCCGCACCATAGTTCCCGGCGGCAAGGAATTCACGGATGGCATTCGGATAGGCGCCGATCCGGGCAGCCCGTACCTGTGAGGGAATATGATGGCCGCGCAGAAGTTCCACACGTTTGTAAAAACCGCGGGCCGTGGTCCGGTCACCATGCCAGATTGCCGTGTCGCCGGCAGCGTTGATGGCACGGCGGTAGGCCGCTCGCGCCTGGTCATCGACAACCGATGTTTGGGCGATCGTCTCGATCTGCCTCAGTAGGGCCTCCGTCGTCTCGGGTTGCCCGCGTTTGACGCCCATCAGCCAGATGAGCTGTGCAATCGAATCCATTCTCTCGGCTGCCGGTGTCTCCACGAGGATCGATGCCTGGAACGCGGCAATGGCATCGTCGATGCCTTCATTTCCAAGTTCCAACGCACAAAGTGCGATCAGTCTATTGATGCGCGCCGCTGTTTCGCTGTGACTGTCTCCGAAGCGATCAATGAAAATTCGCCCTATACGCTGGGCGTCACGAGGTCGCTCACTTTCGGCGAAGAGATGCGTCATCTCGCTCAGGGCTTGAGGCTGCAACTGATTCGGGTCGTACGTCTCGACGATGGCGGCATAGTCAGACGGGCGCCCCTGGGTGATTTCGTCCGAAACATCCTGAATCTCGTAAACCGGAAGTAGCCATGAAACCTTCGCATCCCCGGCACTCAACTGGATATTATAGTTCCCGAGACTGGTGAAAACGTGTTGCACGGACGCACCGGCGGTCGTATGCCCGTCGCCAAAAGCCCAGTGAAATGTCGTATTGTCGGGAAACGCACCGGGATGACCGACCTCGAAACGAACGCGCGTGTACTGCCCCTCGCTGCGCTGTTGCGGCCAGATCGAATCAATGATCGTCGGTTCGAAATGCAGCAGTGCAGACGTGGGCGATTCATAACGCGTTACGGCTGCCGCATGCGGGACTGTGTACAGTGATTCAGGAACCGGCAAAAACTGCCCCTTGCGTGTGCCGGGCGGACACCAGCCGAGGAAGGCAAGCTGTTTGAGCAACACCTCCTCGTGATAGTACTCGAGGTAATGGCGGCCAGCCGTAAGTTCGACCGTCTTGCTGAACTCGCCGCGCATGCCCTTTTCAGCGGCATGTCGTCCCGGCCAGTGCGCCAGGTCCTTTCCATCGATGAACGAAAACGACGCCTCGTTGGAGGCGGTGCAGAAGGCATAGACACCGGTTTGCGGGATGTCGATCCAGCCGCGATACACACTTATGTAATAGTTGGAGGAACCAAATGGATTGCGCGCATCGGCAATGCGGCGTTGATACCGGGCGCCATACTTTTCCGTACTGGCCGCCACCATTGTTCGCAACTCTTCGACGGTCCCGGGATTGGCGCCTTCGGGCCGCTGGATCGTGCTGAAGACAAATCCTGACTGTGGGATCCAGTTCCCGGTTGGTGCCCCACTGCCTGGTGTCGGGTCACGGACAACCTTCCAGTTGTCTTGCTGCGCATCGGGGTTATCGAAATAGACAAAATACCTCTGTCCCGCGGCGGCAGCAGCGGCGCGAAAGGCGATCAATGAATAGTGAGCAGCATCGTGAAACGTGAGTTCAAAGGGAACCATCTCTCCGTTACGATCGAGTACACGGTAGTCACGGCCATCGGCTTGGGCGCGCCCCTGACACATCACTTTGACAGCGGCGGTCTGAACGTCGCCGCCGACCGGCCGACTGATCTCGACGACCGCCCTCGCCTGCCATGCGTCCAGGTGCCAGGGAACCGCATACGTGTCGACCGACAGCAGAAGCACGCAGGCAATCAGATAATTATTCATCATGTGGATATGGCGGTCAAATCCCAGCACTTAAATTGTCATGTTTCTGTGTGCTGCGGACTGCTGGGCAGAGTGAAAGAACAGGCCCGGCATTGATCTGTTGCCGGGGCGGTCGAAAATGACCGTGCCTCCTGTGAACAGGCGAATCAGAAATCTTAATCTCATCTATCGTCTTCCCGGGCTAAGGTGCGGTAGTACTCCTCGAGCAATGACTCGTAGCCTTGAGGGTAACCATCATCGTTGGACTGCAGCAGTTCGTCGCGCAGCTTTGCCGGTAACTCGCGGGCTTGATGCAGGCTCAGCGCCGTGGTTTCGTCAAGGCCGGCTGCTGCTGCTTTCAACTGGCCAATAGCGATTTTTCGCTTGCGTGAAGCATCTTCGTAGCGCAGGTCGCGCAAATCTGTTTCGACTGATTTCATCAGTTCTATGGCATTGCCAAGCCGCCGGCCGCTGACACTCGCCGTATCAAGTTCCTTGGCAATCCTCTCGGCCTTTTCGCGCGTGCCCGTCTGCTTGGCACTGAGTCGCTCCAAGTCACGCACAAAATCTGGAGGCGTCCCGCCTTGCAGACCCTTCTTGCCGCTGCCTGCCTTTTTGCCACCTCCGGTCGAGCCGTTGGGGTCGAGTTTTCCCTCCTGCTCGAGCTTTCCTTCCTCGTAGCGCTCTTTGTTGAGACGTGCCGGCGTCTTGCGGCCCTCAAGTCCGCGGGCGATCGCGCCGACCATCTGACCGGATGCCTTGCCGCGCCGTCCATCGCCGGAACGACCGGACTGCTCGTTGGTGTTCGGCAGGTCGTTGCCCGTCTTACCCTTGGCGGAGAAATTGCTTTGCGGTCCGTCCATGACACCCCAACCGGCCTGGTCCAGGTTCTCACCCCAGGCGGACGTCGCGTCATCGGCTTCTTCATCGAATTCCTCTTCCTCCTGCAGCAACTCGCCGATCAGGTCCTCGAGCACATCCGGCAGCGGCATCTCATCGAAGTTCATCGGCTTGTTGCCCAAGGGATCCTCGATATTCCACTTGAAATAGTCCGGTTCATCGAGCAACCACACTTCAAGGTCCTCCCTCATCGTAGTGGCTCCGCTGACAACCATTTCCTCGACTGGAATATCCAGCTTGACGGTTGCCTTCCGGGGTTTTGGCTCGATCTCCTCGAAGACGGTATTGATGTCTTCGCGCAGACCGAAGTCATCGACGAAGCCGGTGGGTAATTTCGCCAGCTCCTCGACCGTGCCCTTTTGCCATTTTGACCAGCGGCGGCGGAACTCTTCGAACTGCTCGAGATCCTTGAGTTCCTCGTCATTGAACTCATCGACAGGCTTTTTCGGCATCTTTTCCATTTTCGAGGCCATCTCGGTCTCATCGATGGTGAGGCGGTTGAGGTCGAGCAACAGTTTCGCCAGGGCTTCCGACAGTTCCTTGTGTGCCGGCTCGTCTTTGTCACGGATACGGCGCAGCGACCGGCGCGCCTTGTCGTTGCGTTGGAGACGTCGCAGCATGTCTTCGAGCACGGAAATTATTTCGTCCTGGACCGGCAGTGAGTTGTTGCGCAGCATGGCGGCACGAGCATCATCCTTCGTGGCCTTGCCGGTTTCCAACAGCCTGATAGCGTCGGCCATAAGCCCGGCATACAGCTCGTCCAGTGCTTCGATCATGGTGGCCACCGGCAACTTGCCCTTTTTCATCGCGCGGGCGAGCACGGCGGTGTTCGTGCGGATTTTGATCTGCCGCAGCAGCAGTGTTTCGAAACCGATGCCGGATGCTGTCTGGGCACGATTCGAGCGCTGCAGCCGGATTAGTTCCTCGAGTACGGCGGCATAGTCGTCGAGCTGCATCTGCAGCTTGGCGAGCTCCTGTTCCGGGGTGACGACAAAAATCGAATACCGTCGGGATTCGCCAGTTCCGGGACCGGTTTGGTCGTTGCGATCGGTGACCGTTGCCCAATATTGCACGACATCGCCGGCACCGATGCCGGTGCTCTCCAGATTCCAATCAAATTCATGGACGGTGCGACTGTCGATTGTCGGAGATCGCGGGAAGCGTATAAGCTGGCGGGGTGTGGTGAGATTGTTGACACGATACACAATGCGCACATCGCCGACTCCGAAATCGTCGCGCGCATCGACAGCAAGCGGCAGTGTATTGCCTGCTTCGACCTGTTCGTCACGGCCGGGCATGACAATCGCGACGGTGGGTGGTCGGTCGCGGATCAGGGTGAGCGGATACCACATGGGATCCATATTCTCGTAACCGTCGCTGTCGATCAGGCGGAAACGATAACGCGTTGGTGCCTGGAACCCGTCCGTGTCGCCGTTGGCGCTCCGCGCCCCGCTGGCTTGGAGGATTTCGAACGAAGCCACCCAGACATCGCTGCCCCGGGTGCCCGCCAGCCGGATCACCTGCCCGGATTCTGCTTCAAGCGTTGCTTGGTCAAGGGACTTCGTCGCCTTTAGCCTAAGCGATACGCGGGTACCCGGAAGCGCTGTCATTTCACCGCCGGCGTTCTCGATCGTCTGTGGTTCGCGACCGATGTATTCCGGGGACTCGAAGGTGAGTCGAAGGCTGTCTATACGTGGGCGTTTGACGATTTCGACCCGCTGTGGCGCCGTATTATCGTCCCCGGCAGCTATGTAGAACTGAAAGCCCGCCTCAACATCCGCCGCCACGAAATGAAAGGACTTCTTGTCGGCCTGTGACCGATCAGCGGCAAGCTGCATCGGCTGCGGTCGCCAGTTCTTGCCGTTCCGGCTGCGATAGAGTCTGGCGGAGTCCGGCAGATGGTCGCCGCCGACATCGACAACAATCTCGATACTGGCGCCTTCGGGAAATCGCTTGCCCGCAGCTGGCCGGATGGATCCCCTGTCGATAACGGTTGATGTGTAAGGCTTGATGTCGGCTATTGGCAACAGCAGGCGTCCAAGACTGTTGGTGAATCGAGGCGTAAAAATGACGGCGTAGAGAACGATCAGCAATAACGCAGCACATGTCAACAGCGCGGCACGGCGCACGGGCTTCCAATCGAGGCAGTCGCTCATTTCCAAATCGGCCGTTGCCGTTGCAGCGTCCGACACGATGGCATCGACGATGGTGGACGAGCCGGCGACTTCACCGCGACCAAGCTGCAGGGCATTGATCAGGCCGTTGTGCAGCTCTGGATGGTGGTGCTCAACCAGTGCGGCGAAGAAGTCATCGCGCCGGTCCTGCAGCCAGCGACGCAACACCAGGAATAGAAGGCCGGCCACCAGTCCACCCCAAAGGACACAGGCCAGCAGAAACCGGCCAAACACGCCGAGGCGGAAAAGATTATCGACGGCAACGAGAACAATAACGATCGCAACAACCCCGGCGGCCGCCAGCAGAACCCCCTCTACCAGTTTCGCCCAGCGCCACTGCCGGCGTATTGTCTCCATCTCGTGGCGGAGTCGTGAATAATATTGAGAAGCTTCCATGTCAGCCTCTGTGTTGGTGCGGTTCTGCCGCGAAGTTGAAAAGTGAAAAGGTTTCTAATTTCTCTCCTTTCCACTTTTTGACTATGATCGCGTTCCTAAACAAGGTGATTTCTCCGGCGAAGTATCCACTCAACTGTAATTGTCGTCAGGAAAAACAGAAAAAGCAGCGGGGAATTCCAATACTCTGTCCTGTGCACCTTCGAAATCCGGCGGTCCTTGCGTTCGATGTGATCCACTAGTTTCTCGGCATTATCGATATCCACGTAAACACCGCCGCTTTTACGGGCGATCGATTGCAGCAATGTTTGGTTCGTCCTGCTGTCTGCGAGCTCGAGGGCCGAACCGTGCACGAGAAACTCGGCCGTGCGATTGGCGACAGTATGGCCGTCCGCGACCAGACTGGCTTGCACCTCATAGCGCCCGCCGGTTGACGGATAGTAGCTCCCTAAAAATACGTCCGGCTGAGCGGAGCCGGCGCGAACCGGCACGGTGGTCGCTTTACCTGTTTCATCGAGTACCTCAACGACCGGTTGGTCGACCGAGTCACCGTCGCCGACATCCCGGCGTGCAACTCTGATAGCCACCTTTTTGCCGACGTCGTAGTCTGGCTTATCTGTACTGACGCTCAAGTCGGCCTGTTTTTCAGTGATTTCGCGCCCGGTCAACCAGCGCACCGTTTGACTCCAGAACCGCGCGTACAAGGTGTCGCTGCTGCCGGTGACACGGGTGAGTCGGGTCCACCGCCAGGTGGTATCGGCGGCGATCACCATGATCTGTCCCGAACCGTAGCGTCCAGTGACAATCACCGGCGCCGGGCCATCGTCATCGATAATGTTCGGATTGACCGCTAAAACCGTTGCCGCGGCCTTGACGCGCTTGATCAGATTTGATCCCAGCAGATGTGGCGCGGCACTCCACATCGTGAGGTCCGCGACGCGGTCGCCGGTGATCTGAAAAACCGGGTGCCGTTTGCCGGACTCGGTCAAGGTCAGCACAAACGGCTCCTCTGTCTGTACGAAGCCGCTGGCGGCAAACACAACCGGCAGTACTTCCGCCAGTGGTTTGTTGTGAAAACCATCGGCGCCGAACGACTGATAACCACCCAGAACCAGCAAGGCGTTCGCCCGTTTCGATTCACCCGCAGCCCCCTTGTCGACCCAGTTGACAAGCGCCTCGTATTCAGCGGGTGCAAGGTAAGTGCTTTCCATATCCCCGAGGATCACCAGGTCGAAATTCTTCAGCAGATCCGGCGTAAGTGCGATCTTTACAGCCCCGGATCCTGATCGTTGCGGATTGGCGCGACGCACCTCCGACACGAGATGCACATCCGGATCATCTTCGAGACGGTTGCGCAGAAATTTGTACTCGAAGCGCATGAAGCCTTCGAGGTACAATACCGCGATCGCGTCGCCATCGACTTCGAGCGGAAAGTGCCGTGAATTATTCGCCAGCACCCGCTCACCCGCATCCGTGTGCACGGTGGCGGTAAAAACAAAACTCCCGGCCTCTGCGGGGGCGAATGTCAACTGCACCTGCTGTTCATCCCTGCCTGCGCCCAGTTCGACTGTCTGCTCCGCGACGGGTTGGCCGGAACCGCGCTTGACATTGACTGTCGCGGTTACATCCGGGCCAGCGGACTTGCCGACAGTAACGGTGATCATCGTGTTGTTGTTGACCATGACGCGCTCCAACGCGCTGACCGCTTTGATTTCGAGATCGAGGCGGCTGGCTTCGGGATCCGACCGGAACCCGACACAACTGATCGGCACTTGACTGTCGGCCAACCGCGACACGTCCTGGCGGCCGGTATTGTCGGCACCATCACTTATCAAGACTAAAGCAACGAGCTTCTTCGATCGCAGTTGCGCCACAGTTGAAGAAACCGCTCGCACCAGATCGGTTCGCTCGGCACGTGGTTCCGCCGGCAATGGTTCAGCGAGTCTGTTGCCCTCCACATCGAATACATCGACTTCAATCTCCACATTCGAAGCACTGGAGAGAATCGCTGATTGCAGATACCCTACGGCCTTTCGGGCTTTGGCGTAGCGCCCTTCCAGCGACATCGACATGGAGGTGTCCACGACAATGGCAACACGGCCAGGATCGACCGTGTCTTCCCTTCGGGTCCAGGTCGGCTTGGCGAGCGCCAGCGCGAGGGCCAGCAACCCGGCACAGCGCAATGCCAGGAGCGCCCAGGTGAAGCGACGTCCGGTTCGGATGAAAATACCGCGGTAAATTCCGTACGACAGCCCGACTGCAGCGATGGCAGCTAAAAACCACAGCCAGCCGTTTTGCACACCTTCGAATTCCAGAGCGGCAAGAATCATGGTCGCCCTGCCTCCTGCCGTTCGACTTCGCGTCGTGGCGATACTGGGCGCTGCAGTTGCTGATTTACCCGGGCAGATTCTGGCGATGGTACGTGTATCTCGCGCGGTTTGCCGTAGTACTTGAGGCTGATACGATTGGCAATCCAGGGTTCCAGCAACGCCACAATGATGACCAGCATGAGTACATAGTTCCACAGCTTCCAGCCGCTGCGTCCCCGCAGCGAGGCCGCTCCCAGATCGCCCGGGTCGGCCACGAAGGTGACGAGCGGTCGGCCCGGCAAAAGGACTTCGCGGATGGCACTTTCAACCCGGGCTTCGCGCGATTGTGACTCTGCCTCTGCTTCGTCCGATGGTGCTGCGGCAAACACATCGTCCAATAGCGTCAGATCGGATTCATAGGCGGAAATATTGGCAACAAATGCCTCTGACAGTTCGGGTCGGCCCGGTGGATACATGGCGTAGATCCCGGCCTGACTGGTTCCCGTGAAAGCCAGCGGTGCAGCTGGATCGTCCGTCGTGCCGACGGTGCCGATATTGCCGTCCGGCTTGCGAACCAGCAGTTGCCGCAACCCGCTTGTCGCGGACACCGGAACCGGTACAACGTCGCCGGTGTGGAAGAAGTTTCGGTGGCCCTGAGTGTCCTGCGAAAGGTATCCGATCAGGCGGTATATCCACGGCAGGTATGCCGGACGCACCGGAAAGTTCGTCCAGTCGCGATCGCAAGTGCTGCTAAAAACCATGACGGTGCCCTCGCCGAACTTGTGCTCGCACAGCAGTGGCGTGCCGGAGTCTGTCCGCATGAGTACCGAGGCATCCCCTGGATCCATGTCCCAGCAGGCCTTTAGGTTGATGCTCGAGAAACTACCTGTTCGGCCGTCATCGAATGACGACAGCACAACATGATTCCCGTCGAATTTTCCTATCTGAGTGAGTTGGGTTTCAGAATCCGGATCACCGATCAAACCAATCAAAGGCCCGGGCAGCAGTCCGCCATGCAAACGGTTGCTCCCACTGAATGCCTGGTTGAAGAAAGCAGCGTTTGTCTTGTCGCCGAGAAATATCAGCAGTCCGCCGCCGCTGTCTACAAAACTCTCCAATTCCGTCACTGCCTGCGTTGGCATTGATTCGACGTTCGCCAATATCACCAGCGGATAATTGCTAAGATCCCTGTTCGCCAGTCTGTCTGGCGTAACGATGTCCAGCTGGATTGATTCCTCTCCGGCAGCAGCGGCACCCAGTGCTGCCTGGAGGAAGAACAGTTCGTCGAGACGCCGGACGCTCGAGGGCGCCCCATTGACCGCCAGGATATGAACGGCATCGAGCACCTCGAAGGCGAAATAGCGTCGGTTATCGGCAGCCAGTGTGCTGTCATGAATCTGGACATAGCCAGTATGCCAGCCGCCGGTTTCGAAGGTATGATGAAATCTTGACACAACCCAGCGTCCCGGCTGCAGGCCCTCGATCTGTCGCTCACCGACCTTTTTGTCGTCGACATAGAGTTGCAACGTCGAACTGACAGTTTCATGATCGTGGTTGTGGATGCGCGGGCGAATTGTGAATGGGACGCCGACCATTGGCCGAGCCGCCGCATACTGCACAGCGGTGACAGAAAGATTACGCGGCTGCTCCGGCCGAACACTGACGAAGAAGAGACTCGTATCAAGGCTGCCGCTGCCGTCCTCGCTTTCGTCGAATACCTCCCAGCCACTGTCCTGGAGGTCACTGAGAACATAAACCTCGCGGCTGTCCTCACGCGAATCGGCGAGAACCAGTTTTTCGGCACGCGCTACCGCCCGTGACAGGTCGGTGTCGAGGTCGCTGACCTGCACCGTGTCGAGCACCTGACGCACGTCACCGAGCTCGGGTGTCGGTTCATCGAAAACAACTTCCGGGCCCGCAGCACGACGACCGGCCATGACGATAGCAGCACGATCGCCCTGCTCCAGGCTTTCGAGTATCTCAATGGCAGCGTCCCGCGCTCGATCGAACAGGGAGACCCCGTCTTCTATGTACCCCATGCTGGCGGAGTTGTCGAGCACAAGAACAACGGTACGCGGCTGCTCGCTGATCATCAGGGGCTGGTTGGCTGGCCTGACGAACGGCTGGGCCAGCGCAATTGCGAACAGCGCAAACAAGAGCATCCGGGCGAGCAGCAGAAGCCGCTCCTTGATCCGGCTCATGCGATAGGACCGGAGAAACTGATCGGTCAGGAAGCGCGTTGTCGAGAAGCGAATCTTCTTGGTGCGCCGTGATCGGCTCAGATGGATGATCAGCGGAATGGCCGCCGAAAGCGTCCCGAGGAGAAACAGTGGACGGAGAAATTCCATCAGGATGTCAGCCTCTGGCGTCTGGCGAGATAGGTGCCGAGGAACGTATCGAACTTCATGCTGGTTTCGGCAACGGCGTAGTCGATCTGCGAGGAAAGGCAGCCACCACGGACCGTCTCGAGAAACGTCGCGAGCGCTTCGAGGTAGCCTTTGCGAAAGGCGCGCGGGTCGCTGGTGATCTCGCGACCGGTCTCCATGTCCTCGATGCGACTGATATCATCGAACGGAAACGTCAACTCAGCCGGGTCCAGCGTATGCAGCACGATGACGTCATGCTTCTTGTGGCGAAAATGCTTCAGAGCGCCAACCACGGCATCCGGGTCATCGAACAGATCGGAAATAATGATGACCAGCGAGCGTCGTTTGATTGTTTCGGCGAGTTGATGAAATATCTCGCCGAGGTTCGTTTCGTTGCCGGGCTCTGTATTCTCCAGCGAGTCCATCAGTGCTCGCAGGCCACTGGCACCCTGCCGCACCGGGACGCTGTGGCGAATCTTGTCGTCGAAAGTTATCAGACCGGCCGCATCATGCTGATATGCCATGAGGTAGGCCAGGGTGGCAGCCAGGAAGGAGCCGTACTCGAGTTTGGTCAGCGGGCCGTCGGATTTATAGCCCATCGACGCGGACTTGTCGAGCAGCAGGTAGCAACGCATGCTGGTCTCTTCCTCGTACTGCTTGACGTACAGCTTGTCGCGCCTGCCGAACACGCGCCAGTCGATGTGCCGCGGATCTGCCCCGGGCGTGTACAGACGATGTTCCGCAAACTCGACAGAGAACCCCTTATGCGGGCTCTTGTGCATGCCGGCGAAAAAGCCCTCAACGACATGCCGCGCCGCAAGCGGCAGGTTTTTCAGCCTGCCAAGCGCTTCGGCATCGAGATAATTGTAGGTAGGCGGTGTAGGCAAGGGAAGGAAGTCTGGTTTCAGGTGTCAGGAAACGACGGGATGTGATATTTTAGGTAGCGATCGGCTCACCCCCTCGTTACGCGTAGCTCTCGGCGGTTGGTTCGGGAGTGTGCTCGATGAGCAACTCGACCAGGCGCTGAGGCGTGATGCCTTCGGCTTCCGCGTGGAAGTTGGGAATGATGCGGTGGCGGAGGACCATTGGCGCAACGGCCCGAATGTGATCGCATGTTACGTTGTACTCGCCGGCGATCGCGGCGCGGGCTTTGGCACCGAGAATGAGATACTGAACGGCGCGGGTACCGGCACCCCAGTTGACAAATTCTCGAGTAAAATCTGGTGCGGCCTCTTCCTCCGGCCGTGTCATGCGCGCCAGGTCGACAGCATAACGTCCGACGTGATCGCTGATCGGCAGGCGCCGCACAATGTGCTGCAGTTCCATGATTTCTTTGCCGGTCAGCACCTTGGTGACCTCGACCTCGACATCTGCCGTGGTTGTCTTGCCGATTTGCAACTCCTCTTCAGGAGTGGGGTAGCCAATGCGGATATCGAACATGAACCGGTCGAGTTGCGCCTCCGGCAGCGGGTATGTGCCTTCCTGCTCGATCGGATTCTGGGTGGCCAGGACAAAGAATGGCTGCGGCAGATCATAGGTTTCGCCACCGACGGTGACCTGCAGTTCCTGCATCGCCTGCAGCAGCGCCGCCTGTGTTTTCGGCGGTGTACGGTTGATCTCGTCTGCCAACAGGATATTGGCGAACACGGGGCCTTTCACGAACTTGAACTCTCGGCCGCCAGTGGTCTTGTCTTCCTCGAGAATCTCGGTGCCGGTGATGTCAGAGGGCATCAGGTCAGGCGTGAACTGAATGCGTTTGAACGCCAGGTCGATGGCGCGCGCGATCGTGCTGACCATGAGGGTCTTGGCCAGTCCGGGCACGCCGATCATCAGGCAGTGTCCGCGCGAGAACATGGCGGTGAGAAGGTCGTCGACCACATGCTTCTGGCCGATGATGACTTTGCCTATTTCGGCTTTGAGTCTCGTGCGGCTGTCGCCGAGTTTCGTGATTGCGGCAAGATCGTCGTCACTGCCGGCACTGCTTATCAGTGGATTCTTATCGTCTGACATGGCATCTCCAATTAGATTAGGGTTTCCGGTTTTCCGTTTCCGGAAGAGCACATCAGGTGTGGCAAATAGTGGGTCAGTCTCCCAGCCGACACGCCCCCCTGACATACTTGTTCAATTCTGCAATGCATACGAAACCACATTCACCGCCAGGCGCCGGCAGGAATCGGCGTCGAAACCGTTGCCGAACGGGTCACTCACTTGCTTCAAGTGGGTGATCATGTCGTTCTTGGAATACACCAGTACGAGCCGGTCATTGACATTGATGCCCTGGAGTTCGGGCGGGCGTTCGGCGCCGGTCCTTCGATCACGAACCGTGGTGATGCTGTAAAAAGCCTTGTACAGCGGGTGTTCGGCCGATAGCAACTGCAGCGGTTGATCAGGAAACAAGTGACTGACGACCGCGCGAATGTGCTGATCGAATTCATTGAATCCCGAGCAGTTGTTGATGAACAGAAAACCGCCCGCAGCGATATGCCGTTGCAGCGCGAGCAACTCAGCATCCGAGAGTTCGGGATCACGAAAACCGGTCATATACAAAAAAGGATAGTCCGCAATCTTCGACTCACTGGCATCCACATGGCGCAACTCGAAACCAACAGAGAGGCTGGTGTCCTGTGAAATATGCCTGAGCCACTGATTCGTGCTGTTGGGGTCGGGATTCCAATCGCCCTGATGCCGCAACTGTGCCAGAACGAACGTCTGGCGCAGTCGATGGACGGGCGCCACAATCTCGCGAGTTACGGCTTCCACTGTCGCGACCTCACGCATTGCTGCTGCATAGCTGATGATGTTCAAGCCGAAACGGATGGCATCCCCGGGAATCAGTGCCTTGTTGCGTGGAGCGTCCGGGACACGAAGTTTCGACGACGGCGCCACGAACTCGTCCCAGCCGCAACTCAAATCGTGGGGCGAGAAAATCACTGCCGTCCGTGTTCCAATGTTCATTCCCAACAACTCGGGCGGTCCCTGGACCTGGAAGTCGAAACCCTCCTCGACGTCGAAATAGTGCACGTTTCGGTAGGCATAGTAGGCACGGAAGATAGGATGATCGACCTGCAGGAGATCGAAGGAGCGATCGGGGAACATCGTCCGAATCTCGTTACGGAATGACCGGGTCATCTCCGGACTGCCAAGCGTTGCATCACCGACCAGGGTGCCGCCATCGAGAATGTACTGGCGCAGCGCGTTGCGCTGGTCCTCGCTCAGCTGGAACGTCTCGTAGCCCGTGAGATAAAGCATCGGCAGCTTCGCCTGCTTCCCTTCCTTATGCAGCGCCACGAGCTCCTGCAGGTCGAAAACCTTCCAGCCGTACCACAGCCCGAGTTCGTAGCGGGCGTGCCGCATCAGGTTGTCGAGGTCGCCCGGATTCGGCATGTAGTCCTGAGTGTCGCCGTAAATCAGTTTAGCGGCAAACAAAGGTGCGGCAGGCTCTGCTTTTGGCTCGCTCCGGCGCATCGGCGTCACCGGCAGCGGCAACGGAGCAATCCCCTCACCGGATGTCTGGCGCTGCGGATTTTTGCGCGGCGGCGGGCCGATCGTCCCGAGCTTACGCTCGGCCGAAACCCCAGAGACAAGCCCGAGGATGACACAAATGACGCAGAATTTGCGAACGATGGAGTTATCGGGCAGCCAGTTCATAGGTGGTTGGTTGTAGTGATGCTGATTTTCGGCGATTCGGCAATATACTCTTGGAAGGATGCAGTCGCAACGCATGTACAACGTTGATGGCCCTCCCTCAGTCATTGGCAATTGACACTGCACGACATAATTACAGCCTTCCTGTGACCTTGATCGCAGCCCGTCTTTCCCGACGTACCGGAATGTGCTTTCGAGGTTATTGAATTGCTTTTCGCGGGCCTATTGCCTTGGTGGTGACCGATCGATTATTCATAAAGCTTTATGCCTGCCTTGTTTGCCTGCCGTCCACGGTAAGCTTATCCGCCATGTCGCATATCATAGTAAACCCTTATGCCGACTTAACAGCGGGCAATTGGCTGCGCGGCAATTTACATGCCCATACCACTGCATCCGACGGTAAGTTGCTGCCGCAAGAACTTGTCGATGCCTATGCCACGCGCGGTTATGAATTCCTGGCGATCACGGATCACGATGTTTACACGTCGTCCGCGGATCATCAATCGCTCGATGATAAAGGATTGATTCTTATTACGGGCGTCGAAGCGACCGCCAACGGATCACATGTGTTGTGCCTCAACGGTGACAGCGCGATCGAGCCTTCTTCCGACCGCCAGGCAGTGATCCATGCCACGTTGGCGAGTGGCGGATTTGTCATCCCGGCACATCTGAATCGGGAGAGTCATTTCGACCACACTCCCATCGAGCAACTTCGCCTGTGGGACGGCTATGAGGGTATTGAAATATTCAACGGACAGGGCACCTACAATCCCGGCAGTCCATATTCGACTGCCAAGTGGGATCTGCTGCTTACTGAGGGGCGACGTGTGTGGGGCTATGCCAATGACGATGCGCACGGACTGGAGACCATCGCACTCGGATGGAACATCGCCTATGTCAAAGAACGTTCCGCAGCGGGGTTGATTGACGCCCTGACCGCCGGACGGTTCTACGCCTCAACCGGGGTGACGATTACGGATATCATGGTGGACGGTCAAAAAATCGTTCTGCAGACGGCGGATGCGGACCGTATCGTGGCTATTGGAAGTGACGGCGGGCGCGTGGCGTTCGTTGATCAGGCCACTATCGAAATCGATGTACCGGATGACGTCAACTACATCCGCTTCGAATGCTGGGGGCGCGGTGAACGGTTCGCCTGGACGCAGCCATTTTTCGTCAAGTGATCAAGGATCGGAATGCGCAAGCACAACGAACACAGAATAAAATTTTATTTGGTCACCTGCTGTTGTTCCATCGTCTGTAGCGGTTTTCTCGCTGAATCTTTTTATTCCACCTCAGGCGCTCCTGCTTTACCCCGGTAGTGAACCCC
>Ga0209501_10001169_pt1 | contig 29534 bp, 26 predicted proteins | sample ArcticOcean_MG_C_4_FD_187434 | JGI IMG/M metagenome (GOLD analysis project Ga0209501, IMG submission 187434) | Marine microbial communities from western Arctic Ocean - ArcticOcean_MG_CB4_134 (SPAdes) (version 2) | ecosystem: Environmental > Aquatic > Marine > Oceanic | place: Arctic Ocean...
ACCTGCTTCTACCATTTTATCAATAAATGCTTCATCCATAATATCACCTCTTAAACCATTTGGAAAATGTATACGAACTTTAATTTTTTCTGCAATTATTAGATCAAATATTCGAGTAGCTCTTTTCTTATCTATATTAAAAATATCATCAGTAAAGAAAAGATCAGTGATATTTTGATCTTTTATCAAAGTTTTAATTTCGTCTATTACGGATTCAGGTGTTCTGTATCTTGTTTTTTTACCAAATATAACATGACAGTAAGTACAACTGTACGGACAACCACGTGTAGATTCCATTAGTGCATACTTATTTCGAGAATAGCCCCAGTTGAAGCTCTTATAATATTCATCAGTATTAACTAGATCATAACTTGGAAATCCAAGATTTTCAAATTCTATTAAATCCATTCTCCCAAAACGAAATATTGGTTTACCATCAACATAATATTCTTTTTTATTAATTGCTACTCCACTGATATCACTGTAATCTTTTTTATCCAAAACTCTTTTCAAAACTTCTAAGAGGCTTGCTTCTGCTTCTCCAATAAAAAAAGCATCTGCATCCGTATCAACAAATTCATCAGTATTTTTTTCTGAAACATATGGACCACCCACCATTATTAATGAATCAGGACAGAATTTTCTAACTTCGGCTAGTAACGGACCTAAAATTCTCAGGTTAGCAGATATTGCACGAAAACCAATAAAATCAGGCTTTTCATTCTTAATAATTTCAATTAATTCTTCTTCACTACTATATTCAATTCCAAAGTCCATTAATTTGATTTCTAAAGTGCTCAAAAATCTTTTCAGATATGTTGCAAGAGACATTATCCCAATAGGAAATCCATAGACATTGATCGATCGTCTTTTTTTAATAGTCATATCTTCACAATTTGCCAAATCAATTAGAACCAGTTTTTTTCCTCTAGCCTTTTCTGCCCAAACATCAGAGTTTTCTAAGCTAATATCATGACCTTTTATTTGAAGTAATTCACTCATATCTTTCTAAATTGAATGACTTTCAAAGTGAATAAAACTATTATGTACTATTTACTACTAGATTTAGCATTATTTTCACTCTTAAATGCTATAACAAACGATATTGCATAGTCCTTTTCATGAGAAACTGAAACTAAGAATCTATACTTTCTATTTAGTTCATTATTTAGTAAAATTTTTGGTTTATTTTTTGAATGAGATGTACAAATATCAAGAAAAGAAATTTTCTCAGGTATTGCTTTGATAACTGCTTCTTTTATAGCAAATTTTCCTGCAAAATGTTCATGAGATGAACGGAATTTTTGACAGTATTTTATTTCAGAATCTGAAAAAATTTTTTTGTAAAAATTTTGATTGTTTTTTAAGGGTTTTACTTTAAATCTCATAATATCTACAATATCAGTTCCAATTCCAAATGGTGTTGTTGAATTTAACATATATTCAATTTTATAATTTATCTAATTAGTATTGTTACAATAATCTAAGATTAGTTCATAACAAGATTTATGTTCAATGTATAGAGATTTGTGATTATTGAGTAAATCAAACGATGCAGAAGCAGAAATTAAAAAAATATTTTTCAATCTATTTCCTGGATTAAATGACAATAATTTTGATTGGAAAAAACAGCAATCAGATTATGAAGATTGGGATTCATTCACTCAAATGCAATTAATCACATCAACAGAATCAAAATTCAACATTCAGATTGAGATTGATGATGTAATTTCAATTACTAGTGCAGATGATTTATTAAATTATATAAAATCACACATATGAACTCAATTCCAGAATTCTTAAAAAAGTCTGTTGAATGCAATCCTAAGAAAACTGCAATCATTATACAAGATCAAAAATATTCATATGAAGAAATTGATCAAATATCATCTTCAGTAGCACAAAATCTTTCCATATATCCAAAAAATTCAGTGATAAGTATGATGCTAGAAAATTCAATTGAATTCATTACAACATACTTGGGAATTTTAAAATCTACCAATATTGCGCATATTATACCGCCAAATATTTCAGAAACAAATCTAAGCGACCAAATTATATCTGCAAAACCAAAATGCATTATATCATCTAAACAATATTTAATTAAATTAGATAAATCAAAAATAGATTTAGATAAGTTAGATGTTGCAAAAATTTCTTTAGAAAAAAATTTTGATGTAAAGAAAATAAATACTAATGATTTTGCATATCTAATTTACACATCAGGAACTACTGGAAAACCAAAAGGAATAGCTATAACTCATGCAAACGTATTATTTTCAACCAAGAATATTGTTGACAAATTGGAATATAAAAAAACTGATCGTGAAATTCTTCCACTATCACTTTCTCACTCATTTGGTTTAGGATGTCTTCATACTGGACTGTATGTAGGTTCAACAATTATTTTACATAAGAATTCTACAAATATTGAAAATATTTTAAGCAGTATTTCGAAAGAGCAAGCAACAACTTTAGCTGCAGTACCAGCAACACTTTCGAAAATGGTAGAGAATTATTTTAACAATACAAAAATTAGTTGTGAAAATTTACGATTAATAATTACAAACAGTACAGCGATTTCAGAAAATACAGTAAGGAAAATTATGGAAGTTTTGAAAACAGGTAAAATTGCAACTTATTACGGATTAACTGAAGCATCAAGGTCTACATTTATGATATTTGATGAAAAGCTAGGAAAATACAATTCAGTAGGTCTTCCAGCTTCAAATATTGAAATTAAAATAGAATCTGATAATGATGTAAAAAAAAATGGAGAGATATGTATCAAAGGTCCAAATGTAATTGAGAGTTATTGGAAAGATGAAGAAATGAATAGAAGTATTGAAAATGGATGGTTAAAAACTTCTGATATTGGTCATTTTGATGAAGAAGGCTATCTTTATCTTGATGGGAGAATTGATGACATGATAAATGTAGGTGGTGAAAAAGTTATTCCAAGTGAAATAGAATTGGTAGTGAATGAATTAGAAGGAATTGAAGAATCGGTAGCTGTAGGTATACCTCACAATACATTTGGTCAGATTATAAAATTATTTGCTAAAAAAACTAATGAAAGTAAAATTCAGGAATCAGAAATTATTGGATATTGTGTAAAAAAATTAGAACGATATAAAGTCCCAATTAGTATTCAATTTGTAGATGAATTTCCACGTACAGAATATGGAAAAATTAAACGATACGAATTAAAAGATTTGAGATATGAGAAATAATGAAATCACATATCGAAACATTATTAGAATTAGACCCTTATTCACTATCTCAAAAAGAGAAAAATGAAATCTTTCATAATGCAATGAGTGAATCAATAAAATTTCATTATGAAAAATCAGATGAATTTAGAAAAATATGCGATAATAGGAATTTTTCACCTGGAAAAGAATTTCTTGTGCAAGATATTCCATTTTTGCCAGTCTCATTATTCAAAACATTTCAATTAAAATCAGTTCCAGAATCAGAAATAATAAAGACGATATATTCTAGTGCAACAACTAGCAATTCACCAAGTACAATTTTTTTGGATCAAATTACATCAAAAAGACAAACTAAGGCATTGGTGTCAATAATGAAAGATTTTCTAATTAATAAAAAAAAATTTTTAATAATTGATCAAAAAAGTAATTTGGATAATTCTAAAGAAGTAAAATCTCGTGAATCAGCCATTAGAGGATTTTTTCCATTTATGGAATCAATAAAATTTGGTCTAAATTCTAAATTAAAATTAGATATATCACAATTTGAAAAATTAAGTGATAAGAATTATTGTATTATGGGTTTTACATGGTTACTTTACACAATTATGTTAGAAAATGAAAATAACAATGATGTAAAAGAATTTTTTAGAAATATTGAAAATCCAGTAATAATTCACATTGGAGGTTGGAAAAAATTAAGTGATAAAAAAGTGAATAAAGAAGAATTTAATCAAAAAATATCGGAATTTTTTAATTGTAAAAAAGAAAATATAATAGATATTTATGGAATGACAGAACAATTAGGCACAATTTATCCAGACTGTAGTGAAGGAAATAAACACGTTTCAACATATTCTGAAATCTTCATTAGAAATACTGATACTTTAGAAATTGTAAATACAGGTGTGTCAGGGTTTATTCAACTTGTATCTCCAATTCCACAAAGCTATCCAGGAATTTCTTTACTTTCAGACGATATTGGAAAAATTCTTGGAGTTGATGATTGTGGTTGTGGAAGAAAAGGAAAATATTTTAGATTTGAAAAGAGAACAGAGAAAGCAGACATAAAAGGATGTGGAGATACTATTGACTAAATTATTAATTTCAAATGGAGAATTAGTTAATTCAGAGATTACTTCAATTGAGGAATCTATCAAATCAATTAAAACTTCTAGAGAATGGTTACATTTACAGAAAATTGATGATGTTTTAGATTATGTAGATATGGTAGGAAAGCAATGGTCTGATAATTTTCAAAATAAGATAGGAGTAAATTCATCACATGTTAAAAATTTTCTTTCAAAATCATATTTAGAAAATAAACTTGATATTGCACTTCATGGGGATAGACATTCATTAGATAATTTTGTAGATTTAGGTGATCCAAAACTTTTGTTTCATGCACAACCAAGAGGAATTTCATGTCATTGGATTGCAGGAAATGTGGACATATTAGGAATATTTTCTGCAATTCAATCTTTGATTACAAAAAATGTTTCAATAATTAAAGCACCATCAAATTATGAATTATTGGTTGATTTGATATATAGTTTGAAAGACATAAACACTGAAAAAATTTCTGGACAGAATATTCTAAAATGTTTTGAAGTATTATACATAGACAAAAATGATCAAGAGAATCAAAGAATGATGTCTAATTCAGCAAATATTAGAATTGCATGGGGTGGACAAGATGCTATAAAATCAATTACATCATTACCAAAAGATCCATTCACAGAAGACATAATCTACGGTCCAAAGTATTCATATGTAATCATAGATGAGGAATCTATCAAAAATCAAATGGCGGAATTATCACAAAAAATAGCACTTGATGTAAGTACATTTGATCAATATGCATGTTCATCACCTCATACCATTTTTGTTAAAACGAAAGATGAGAAAATTATTTCTGACTTTTCAAGTTCATTATCAAAGGCAATGGAAAATGTTGAAAGAATTCTACTTCCAAAAGTAAAAGAAACGGAAGAAAAATCAAATGAAATAATTTCAACTCGTTCAGAATATGAAATAAAAGGAAAAGTAATTTCACCAAAAAATCTGAGCTGGACAGTAATTGTTTCAAATGAAGAAGGATTTGCTCAACCTACATTTTCACGAGTTATTCATGTTAGGCCATACACTGAAAAAAGCGTCATGTTAAAAGATAATAGAAAAATTCAATCCATCGGTATTGCAATTAACGATGAGGAAAGATTTGATTTAGTAGACAAAATTACATTTTTTGGAGGAGATAGATGTCCAACCCTAGGAAAAATGAGTTTCTTTGATTCACCATGGGACGGCATGTTTGGCATGGATAGAATGGTAAGATGGATAACCACCTATAAATAAAAAAATTAATTAGATGAAGTGAATATTTTTTCTTAGTAAGCTTTAGATGATAAAATATAATTTTAGATAATTATATGGAAAAAGAGGAAAATCCGTTACCAATTAATGAAAAAGAGGTTATGGATTATTATGGATGTTCAAATAAGTTTGATATTTTTAGATTAAAAATAAAATTTTTACGGAGTTGGATTTTACATTGTCTTGCATATTCATCCCCACATTCAAATTTTGCAATAAAAATGCAGAAATCTAGAGGAGTGAAAATTGGAAAAAATTGTTTTTTAAATCCATATGTCCTAATTGATTTGGTATATCCAAAACTAATAGAAATTGGTGACAATGTTGCTATTGGTTCAAATGTTATGATTTTTGCTCATGGAAATTTTTCATCAAATTTATTTTTAAAGAAAAAATATCCACGTAAAGTTAAAAATGTGTTAATAAAATCAGGTGCAGCAATTAATCCAGGAGCAATCATTATGGCAGGAGTGACAATAGGTGAAAATTCAATAATTTCACCACGCAGTGTAGTGACACAGGATATTCCAGATTATTGTATTGCAGTTGGAAATCCAGCAAGAGTTGTAAAAAAAATTGAACATTGAGAGATTGATTTGAATATTTTAGGAATAGACTTTGAAGATTGGTTTCACCCAGAATTAATTCAAAAATATATTTCGAATGATAACAATGAACCAAAAGTAATTGAAGGAATAAATAAAATAATAGAACTGCTAAGAAAAAATGAAACAAAAGCTACATTTTTTGTTGTTGGAGAACTTTTAGAATTCAAACCTGAATTATTAGATATTATTTTAGAAAATGATCATGAAATTGCATTTCATACAATGAAACATACAAGAATTGATTTGCCGGATAGAAAAGATCAGTTTCAAGAAGAAATTAAGAGATTTGCTAAATTAACTAATGGAAAATCAAAAGGATTTCGTGCACCGAGTTTTTCTCTAAATGATAATAGTTCGTGGTTAATAGATATACTTGAAGAAAATAATTATGAATACGATAGCAGTATAGTTCCAGTGAGAACTAGTATGTATGGAATGCCAAATGCAGAAAGAAAACCATACAAGATCTCAAGTGATTTTTTAGAAGGAAATTCAGACCATGGAAAAATACTTGAGTTCCCATTACTTGTAACAAAATTCTTAGGGAAAAAAATTCCGGCGGCAGGCGGTTTTTACTTAAGAACACTCCCATCACGCATTATAGAAAATGCCATAAAATCTTACGAAAAGGAAACAATACCAGGTGTTTTTTATATTCATTCATGGGAATTGACACCAGAATTTATGCCAAAAATAGAACTTTCAAAAAAAGACAATTTTATCACTTATCATAATATCGATAAAGCATATCATAAAATGGAAAATTTATTAAAAAAATTCGAGTTTACATCATTTACAAACTTTATTCAAGATAACAAGGAGAAATTATGCTAAACCTTTTTTTTATCAGAATAATATTTTGGAATAAGTGATAATATGAGAATAGTATTTGATTTAGATGGAGTCATTTGTGAACTGAAAAAACCTTCAGAATCATATTCCGAAGTTAGTCCGAAAAAAAAAGTAATACAGAAAATGAGAAATCTAAAGGATCAGGGACATTATTTGATTATTCATACAGGAAGACATATGAGAACTTGTAATGGGGATGTTGCAAAAGTAATTGAAAAAATTGGAAAGACAACGGAAGATTGGTTAGAAAAATGGAATGTTCCTTATGATGAATTAGTATTTGGAAAACCATATGCAGATATTTACATTGATGATCTTGGAATTGAATTTTCAACCAGTGAAAAATTAGGTGAAAGACTAGAATCAATACAACCAGTCATAGTAATTCCAATGGCAGGAGAAGGAAAGAGATTCAAAGAAAATGGAGTGTTAGAACCAAAATTTATGATTAAAGTAAAAGATAAAACATTATTTGAATGGTCGATGGATAGTTTACCATTAAATATTTCAAAAAAAATAATCTTTGTTTGTTTAGAAGAACATGAAAAAAAATTCAATGTTAGTAAATTTATTAAAAATATAATGACTAAAAAATATTCAAATTGTAAATATGAATTAGTGTATCTTAAAGAAACTACTAGAGGACAGGTAGAGACAGTATTACATACAAAACATTTGATAAGACCCAACAATGTATTAATAATTTACAACATCGATACACATTTCATTTCAACTCGTTTGAAATCAAAAATTTTAACTATGAAAAATAGAAATATTGATGGATTGCTTGGTTGTTTTGAATCAGATAATGATAATCTAAGCTATATTGAATTAGATGGTAAAGGATTTGTCAAAAAAGTTAAAGAAAAGGAAAAAATTTCACAAAATGCATCAACAGGTTTATACGTTTTTTCCGATGCAGAACAATTTTTTCAAGCTGGGGAAGAAATGATTAAAAAAAATATTAAAGTAAAGGATGAATTCTATGTTTCTGAGATTTACAATATATTGTTAGAAACTGGCGGGATATTTGAAATAGATATTGCTGACGAATTTATTCCATTAGGAACTCCTGACGATATAAAAAAAATAGAGGTATAGAAATTGGATTCAAAGGATCTCAGAGTATTAATCCTAAGTGCAGGAAAAATTGATACTGAATTAGAGAAGATTTTCGGGAAAATTCCATCAGGATTAATTCCATTAAATGGAAAACCAGTGATTTTTAGAATTATTGATAAATTATTAGATGAAGGAATAGAGAAAATCTCTATTACAGTTGGTTATAAAAAGGAAATTTTGGAAAAAATTATTTCAGAACAATATGAAAATAAATGTAAAATAGATTTCATAACAACTGAATTTGATAAACCTCCAGGTAATTCCATAAAAACGGCAATGGAATTTTGTATTGAGAAAGAATTGTTGATAATTTTAGGAGATACATTAATTGAAAATAATTTATTAGAATTAGTAAATAAAGGAAAAAATTTTGTTATAACATCACAAGAATTTGGGGATACAAAGAATTGGTGTATAGTAACAAAAAAAGATAGAATTGTAGATGAGGTTTTTGACAAAGAAGAACTTGATAAGAATGAAGATCATCATGCATTGGTAGGATGCTATTTCTTTAATGATGTGAACATGTTAAAGAAAATTTTAAGTGGATTTGATAGTAATGAAAAATTAGAAATTAGTACAATAATTGAAAAATTAAAAGAAGAAGAACAAATAATTACAGAATTATCTCAGAAGTGGCATGATGTAGGTCATTTAGAAAATTATTTTTCTACAAAACAATTTGTTCTTAAAACAAGATATTTCAACTCATTAAAATTTGATGATTTAGGCCAAAATGTTGTAAAAACAAGTAAAGATAATCTAAAATTAATCAATGAAATAAATTGGTACAAGACTATTCCTAAAGACATTTTAGATCTAGTTCCGAAAATTTTAGATTCAGACGTATCAAATAATCCATTTATAAAATTGGAATATGTTAAACACCCCACATTATCAGAACTTTGGCTATACAGTGATTTTCCACCTGAATTCTGGAAAAAAATTATTCAAGATCTTTTTGGAATTGTTCAAACATTCAAAAAGCATAAAGCAGATGTTTCCAATCAAGAATATCACTCCATATATTTTCAGAAAACAGTTGATAGAATTAATAAATTAATGAAAAGTAATAAAATTTTCAAAGAAATTTTTGATAGTGATTTTATTTCTATTAATGGCGATAGACTAAAAAATTGGACATTGATTAGGAACGAGATAAAACAGAAAATAGACACAATATACAACAAAGATGATAATTGCTTAATTCATGGAGATCTTTATTTTTCAAATATACTCTATGATTCAGAAAATAGTAAGTACAAAATAATTGATCCTAGAGGAAAATGGGGAAATGGAATTTCAGGCGATATTAAATACGATATAGCCAAAATAAGACATTCAATTGTTGGGGGTTTTGATACAATTACAAATGGATTATACACAGCAACCTACGAAAAAAGTGATGGAATAGACATCAATGTGTTAGAACCAAAGAATTATCAGATTATTTGTGAAGAACTAGACACACATATTAAAAAACATTGGAATTTAGAGGAGATAAAGATAATTGAAGGTTTGTTATTTATTTCGATGTTACCTCTACATGAAGATAATTTTGAGAGGCAGTTAGCATTTTTTGCCATTGGAATTAAAAGATTAAACGAAATATTTGGGGATAAATGACATATGATAAAATTAACAGTAGCGGTTCCAAATTATAATGGTGGTGAGAATCTTCAGAGAGCAATTGAATCATGCCAGAGAATTACTTTACCAACAAACGAATTTGAGATTTTAATTGTTGATAATTGTTCAACAGACGATTCTACTACAACTGTTAATGAGTTAAAAAATAAATTTTCAAATTTAAAATTAATTCAAAACAATGATAATGTTGGTAGAATTCAGAATTGGAATATTTGTATTGATAATGCAAAAGGAAAATTTTTAATTTTTCTATTTTCAAATGATCTAATTAATGAGATTAATGATATCAGTAAATGTATAGAGATACTAGATAAAGATGAAAAAATTTCGATTGGATATTCATCTTTATTAAAAAAAGATGTAGATAGAACATACATAAAAAAATCATTCTCTGAAGAAATAATTGAATGTAAATCAAAATGTTTCAGTAAAGAGTGTCTTACTAGAGGATTGTTACCTTTTGGACCAATTCAATCAATAATTTATAGAGTAGAAGATATTCAAAAAGATAAAAATAGATTCCGATTGGATATGCCAATTAATGCTGATGAAATTTTTACATATATTGAAGCATGCAAACGAGAATTAATAATGTTCAATCCAAATCCACAGATAATATGGGATTTAACACAAACTAGATTTCATAGTAAAATGAAGGCAGAAGATGAATACAAAGAACATTCTGAAACAGTGAAAGTCATTTCAGGGATAATTGGGATTGATATCAACTATGGATTAGTGTCAACTTATAGAGCAATTAATTTATTAAAATTTTCTGCAGGAAATTTAAAAAGTAATGGTAAGAAATTTGCTACAAGACATCTTTTATCAAATATGAAAGAAAGTAAATCATTTTTTAATACAGACAAAATTTTATTTAAAACTTTTATGAATAAAATCAGGAATTCAGAAAAGGATGCAGATGATATTCTTTATTCTGAAATAATTTCTAAGTGTATTAAAGAATCCAAGTAATAATTCAAATTAATTGAGTAGAAGACTCTAAAAAGCATACAAAAACGAGAAATTCATGAAACTTGCTTTAGTGTGTCCTGCATCATTACCTGCAACACAATTTGGAGGGATTGTATTTTTAGCTGTTGATCTGGCTAGAGAAATTGCAGAGATGGGTCATGATGTAACCATATACACAACTGATTTAGATTTTAGTAATGGATCGAATAAATTTAATAAAGAATTACCACGATTAGAAAAAATTAAAAAATTTAAAATAAATCGGACTCACGTATGGTTTTCATTTAAATTATTTTTTGTTAACTCATCAATGTCAAAACAGATTGAAAATGATAAACCTGATATAATACATACAATTGGATTACGAAGTTATCAGTCTATTGTTGCATGGCGAACTTCTAAAAAATTAAAAATTCCTTTAGTTGTATCTGATCAAGGAGGTTTAACAACACATCCATTTTTTAATGAATCTGGTTTGATATTAAAAATTCTTTATAGAATTCAAAATTTTTTCATTAAGCGAATAATAACTAATACCACAGCTGTTAGTGCGGCTAATGAATATGAAAAAGAGATTTTTAGAAATCTGAATAAAAAATCAAAAATAGAAATTATTCGTAATGGTGTAAATCTAGAAACTTTGGTTAGTAAAGAGAATTTTAAAGAAAAATATGGAATTAATTCTAGATTTATTTTATTTGTAGGTAGATTTTCAAAAAGTAAAGGAATTGAAAATTTGATAAATGCATTAAATATTATAAAACATGAAGAAGTGGTTTCAGATGTACGTCTTGTAATAATGGGTGTAGATTTTGGATATGAGCAGAAAATGGAAGAATTGATTAGAAGATTTGATTTATCTGAAAAAATTATGGTGATTAAAAATCCACCAAGAGATGATGTGATTTCAGCATATGGAGAAAGTGAATTTTTAATCCTTCCATCACAATGGGAATTATCACCTTTGGTTCCACTTGAATCGTTTGCATTCAAAAAACCGGTTATATCTACAAAGTCACATGGAATTCCATTCACAGTACAAGATGATAAAAATGGAATTCTTGTTGAGCCGGAGAATCCATCAGAATTAGCAAGTGCAATAAAAAAATTGCTTCTTGATGAAGGTTTGAGAAAAAGATTAGGACTGTCTGGTTATAATTTTGTACATGAAGAATGTAATTGTATTTCAATGGCTAAAAACTCATTAAATTTATACGAACAAATTTTGAAAAATAACGATAATAAATAGAGGAAATTTTGGTGTGAGGTATGAAAAAAGATTTTTTTAAAGACTCAAGAATTAAATTTCCAGCTTATGAACCATGGATTTCAGATGAAGATAAAAAAAGTGTAAACAAAACTTTGGCACAAAGTATGTTAACACTTGGACCACAATTAGAGAAATTTGAAGCAGATTTTTGTAAATACACTAAAGCAAAATATGCAATTGCAGTATCCAATTGTACTGCTGCATTACATTTATCATTAATGGCATTAGAAATTGGAAAAAATGATGAAGTTATTATTCCTGATTTAACATTTGTGGCAGATGCAAATGCAGTTTTAGCATGTAATGCTAAACCAGTAATTGCAGATGTTAACAAAGATAATTTCTTTCTATCAGTTTCAAATATTAAAAAAAATATTACAAAGAAAACAAAAGCAATAATTCCGGTTCATATTTACGGACAAGTTTGTAATATTGAAGAAATTTCAGATATTGCAAAGGCCAATAATCTTAAAATTATAGAGGATTGTGCTCATGCAGTAGGAACATTTCATAGATCTAAACATGTTGGAACTATCGGAAATACTGGTTGTTTCTCATTTTATCCTACAAAAAATATTACGACCGCAGAAGGTGGAATGGTAATAACAAATTCTCAAAAAATTGCAGAAAAAGTAAGACAACTTAGAAGTCACGGTATGACAAAATCATTGAAGCGCAGATATGTAAGTAAATATCCTTGGATTTTTGATATAATTACTCCTGGATATAATTACAGATTGGATGAAATCCGTGCTGCTTTAGGCATATCACAATTGAAAAGAATTAATAAAATTAATGAACTACGGAAGAAGGCATCATCATATTATTATAAAAATCTACAGAATATTCCTGGAATTATTTTACCCGATATGGTAAATGATAAGACTCATTCATATCATTTGTACACAATACGTGTAACTAAACCATACAGACTATCACGAAATCAATTATTTGAAAAATTAAGAGATAATGGAATAAGAACAACTGTCTATTGGATGCCAATCCACGGATATAGTGCATATCAAAAATTTATAAAAAAATCTAATGTCATCAATACAACAAAAACTTATGATGAGATTTTAGCACTTCCATTATTTCCTAACATTTCAAAGAAACATCAAGACAATGTCATCAAAGTTATAAAATCCTCATAGAAGTAACTACTTTATCTCATTTAGTTCTACGTATCGTTTTTCTTTTGACGAAATTCTATGAGATTCCATAACTTTTGCTTGATTGAGTAGATCTGTTTCAAAATTGAAGGTAGATTTTCTCTCACCCTTTATTTCCTTACAAAATGAATCTATCATTTCCAAAAAGTGATCGATCGGTTTTTGTTCAAAAGTTTCAACTTTTCGTCCATCCCATGTATTTTCAATATTATGTTGTAAAGAGATTTTTGTTTTAAAGTCGGATGGTAGAGAATAAGCTCGTTCTAGAGATATAATACCATCAGAACCCCATACATCATATTTTGCTTGATAATACCGTCCATGACCATATGTGATTGTTGCATGTTTATCATCTCTGTAAAGAATAGATGATCCGCCACTAATATCTACACCAGTTGTTTGATCAATTGATAAATTGCATGACACACCAATTGGTTCTTCATTAAAGATAATTCTGCTTGCACATATAGGATAACATCCAGCATCATTCAAGAATCCTCCTCCTAACTGATTGTTATATCTAATATCATCATGTGAGAATTCAGGAAAACCAAAACTCCCATTAAATGACGCTAGTTTTCCAATTCTTCCAGCATCTATTAATTCTTTAACTTTAGAATGTTGTGGATGAAATCTGAACATGAATCCTTCTAGAAGTCTTACATTATTGCTAATTGCATCATTAACCATTTTTTTAGCAGATTCAAAACTTGTAGTAGAAGATTTTTCACAGAGAATGTGTTTTCCTGCTGCTGCTGCTTTTGCAACCCATTCATCATGTGTTCCAATGGGTGTCGAGATGTAAACTACATCAATAGTGTCATCGTATATTATATCCTCATACGTACCAAACTTTTTACAATTAAATTGATTAGAAAATTCTTTAGCTTTATTGTTATTTCTACTTCCAATTGATTCAAGTTCTGCAAAATTTGATTTAATTATAGCAGGAATGACAGAACGTTTAGCAATTCTAGAGCATCCAATAATTCCAAATTTTAATGAATCCAATTTCTTCACAAGTATGAAATAATCCCTCGTATGTGTGGCCCAACAAAATTTTCAATTTTTAATAATTGTTTAATCTGAAATAATGTAACCCAAACATAATTATCTGGAATTTCTAAATTTTCATCTTGATCAACTTCTACAATCATATTATAATTAGATTTTAAATGGAATCTACCTCCATCTTCAGATTGCCATTTTGCATAAATAATTTTTTTATCTTCTGGATCATCAAAGTATTCGGCAAATAATGGTTTTATTCCACCGTGAGCTTTTAACAAATTACTAGTAGTAGCTTGAAGTGTAGGTGATAATTGTAATTTTCCAATATTGCCGGGTTCAGCTTTGGCTTGTAACAGATAATGAGGAATTCCATTAATTTGTTTCATTAAGATTCCTAGAATACCTCCAGGATTTTTTGCAATCATTGGTTGAGTCCAGCCTCCCTTTCCGACTTCACGATCAAGAGTATTTGAAACTTTAACACCAATTACTTGGAAAAATCCACCTGAGTCATGATGTATGTTTCCTGAATCTGGATCTACTTTCCATTTGTCTAGTTCATTAATTCCAATTTCTTCAACAACCATATCTGATTGTTCTCTATTTTTGTTGAACCAATCAATAATGAAATCTAATTTGTTAATTTGGTTATCATCTCGTATTGATTCTAGCATTGTTTGAATTCTTAAATTCGTATCAGAATCAAGTCCATAACCATTTTTTTCTAAAATTTCTTTAATTTCGTCAATTATCACGTAGAAACTTCAGTAGATTGTTTAATTATATTTTCTATTCAAACCATTGAATATGCCTAGAAAGTTTCAGATTAATGGAAAAACTTTGAGTAGTACATTTTATAGCCTAAAATCCTAGAATCAATCAAAAGGGTCAAAATTGAAGATAATCGTTGGAATTCCAGCATTTAATGAAGAGAAGAATATAGCTCCAATAATTACTAAATTACTGAATATCACAGATACAATAATTGTTTGTAATGATGGTTCAAATGACCTAACAGCAGAAATTGCTGAAAAGATGGGTGCCGTAGTAATAAATCATGAAAAAAATTTGGGTTATGGAGGAGCTATACGAAGTATTTTTTTCAAAGCTAAAGAAATGGATGGAGATATTTTAGTAACATTTGATGCTGACGGCCAACACAGAATTGAAGATATTGATAGTGTAACAAAACCAATAATTAATCAAGAAGCAGATTTAGTTATTGGTTCAAGATTTTTGGATGAGAGTGAGAAAGAAGTTCCACAGTATAGGAAACTAGGAATAAAAGTAATTACCAAGATTACAAATGCAAGTATAAAGAAACAATTAACTGATTCACAAAGTGGTTTTAGAGCTTATTCTAAACAAGTGATAAATGAATTAATTCTATCAGAATTAGGAATGGGAATATCAACAGAAATTTTAATCAAGGCAAGCAGCAAAAATTTTAAAATTATAGAAGTACCAATTAAAATCTCATATTTAGGGGAAACATCAACACATAATCCAGTTTCTCATGGCTCATCGGTTCTTCTTAGTACTATAAAATATACATCAATTGAACACCCATTGAAGTTTTATGGTATTCCATCAGTGATTTTTCTAATAGTTGGTGCAGTATTTACATCATGGGCTATTAATTTTTATATAGAAATTGGACGATTGAATACTAATTTAACTATAATTGCGGCAGGTTGTATCTTAATTGGTACAGTATTGTTATTGACAACAATTCTTCTTTATTCACTGATTAGTGTTGTAAGAGAAAATTCTAATAAGTAAATTGTAAATTAATGAGAATTTTTTATGAATGCATTAAAAAATAAAATAAATTTTTCAAATACTCAATTAGCTATAGTATTATCAACTTTAATTGTGATATCAATAATTTTCAGAATTGTTGTATTTCCAAGTGATTTGCCATTACCACAAGATGCTGAGGTGTATTTTTGGTATGCAAATGATATGAGTTTAACGAATAATTTTCCTGATTGGGAGGATGCATATTTTCCAAATACATTTTGGCCTACATTCTTATCCATATTTTTCACATCAGCTTCATCAGATAATTTTATAGATTATATGACAATCCAGAGATCAATTACAGTAGGATTATCAGTAATAACCGGTATTTCGGTGTTTTTCCTTTGTAGAAATTTTGTAAAACAAGAATATGCATTAATTGGAAGTGCATTATTCCTTTTTGAACCAAGATTAATACAAAATTCATTAAGTGGATTAACAGAACCACTATTCTTACTACTTGCAGTGAGTTCAATTGTTTTATATCTAAATAAACGAATTTCATTTACTTATGCGGCTTTTGTGATTTTGGCGTTAGCTACTTTGACCAGATATGAAGCTGCATTATTAGTAATTCCTTTCAGTTTATTGTTTATTTGGAAGAATAGGGATTCAAGGAAAATTTTTCAATTACTAATTTGTTTAGCAATATTCTTTATAATTATTATTTCAATTGATAGTTTTAGAACTAGTTATACTGATTCAGAGAAGCCGGGAATATTAGATCATATTTTTGCAGCAATGTTAGTTTATGAATCAAGATTTGAAAATGAGTGTATTGTTGAAGAAGGAGATGGAGAGTGTGTTAGAACATCCAAATCTGATGGAAGAAAGTCAGGTATAGAAGACAGCACATTACTTCAGACATTGGGTATTTCGATAATTAATTTAACAAAATATTTTGGATGGGTGACATTTCCATTATTTTTTATTTTTTTGCCAATAGGCTTATACAAATTTTTTCAAAATATGAGTTTCCAAAAATGGACTATCATACTTTGTATGATTTTCATGCTTTTACCAGCATTTTACGCATTTTCAAGAGATTTCCAGGAGCTACGATATTTGTATATACAGATTCCATTGCTTTGCATAATAGCTTCTATCTCAATTGAATTTTTCAGTGTTAAAATTAAGAAACCTAAGTATGTAATCATCGTATTCTTGACAGGCATTATTTTTGTCAGTGGGATTTTTTATTATGATCAGTCACTGGTAGATTATCAGTTAGAAAGAGAATATTTTGAGATTTCAAAGAAAATCAATGCAATGATGAATGTGAGTAATGAGATTTTTCCAGCTGATAATTATATCAGAAGTGCAAAAATTGCAGAGTTGGAAGAATTTCCAGTATTAAGGAATTCATTTGATTTATTTTCTTTAAAGATGATTCCAAATTTTGAGTATGACTCATTACAAGAATTGATACAATATGGGAAAGAAAATGATCTTAAGCATCTAGTGATAGACGAAGATGGAGATGGAATGACATATCTATATGATGTTTTTCATAACGAGAAAGAATATCCATTTCTAGAAAAGATTTTTGATTCAAAATCAGAAGGTTTTCAATACCATGTAAAATTTTTCAAAATTGACCATGATGCCTTTAACAAGTATTACGGATATAGACCATGATATTTTGAAAAATTAATTTTAAATATTTTGACGTGGAATTTCTGGTATTCTTCTTCTGATGAATCAAAAATCTTAGTTAGGAATTCATATTTTTCTTCATTATCGTATAGATCAATCAAGTATGGATACCAAAAATTCGTACCTTCAATACCACTTTTACTAATAGATATGTAGCTAACATCATATTTTTCTGATTCCAGCATAAATTCATGAATGTCATCAGCATAGATTTTTGTTTCAAGTAATTTTTGAGTTCCATACAATGAGTTTTGATCTAAATTAATTGTGGCATTTTGAAAGACTTCTGGAGTATTTGACAATTTTACATAGTGTAGTCCTTCAAGAGTATATCCAGCATCAAGAATTTTTCCTTCAAAGTTATTTACAAGCATTTCAGCAAATTCAACTTTTTCAGATTCAAACACTTGATCAGGTTGTCCGTATCTTAAAGCAAATGTACATGATAGGAGGATTATAGTGATTATTACGCCTAAAAGAAATAGATTTTTTTGTTTATTGGAAAATGAAAATGTACTTAGACCATAAACAATTACACGTTGAAGAGGAATTATTGAAAATATAATTAGAAATGGAAATATTTGGTATAACAATCTCTTGTCTGGCCATACACCAAAATAATATATCATAGAGATTATTGGAATCAAGATCATTATCCAATTACTACGAATGAAGTTTTTATCTTGATCAAATGCTCTAAATGAAAATAATATTCCAAATGGAAGAAAAACAATAAGAAAGGGAAGAGATAATTGAAATATTACACCAAGTATATTAGATATTCCTAAAAGTATGAATGTGTAAATAAATTGTGAAATTCCATTATCTCGAATATAATCTTGATATGAATAATTTAGATTCTGTGTGTTATCTGCTAATATTGCAGCAGGATTTCCTGTAAACACAGCTGAACTTTGTGAAAAGAATAATGGATCACCAAATTGTTCATATCTGTGTGCCAACATTGGAGATGCTATTAGAATAAAAATAGAAATGCAAAGAAGATATTTGAAAAATAATTTTTTAGATTTTTTATTGTTTAAAAAGAGAATAAAAGACAAAGCAATAAAAAATATAATTCCAGACCAATGAATATACCATAATGCTCCAAGACTAACAAAAGAGAGATATGAAAGACGGGAATTTTTTTTAAGAATAAAATATGTCGATAAGATTAGAATTAGAATAAACAGTGGTTCAGAATATCCAGAACTTGCATGATAATTTAGATGAGGCAAAAATGCAAAGAAAGCTGCTGCACATAAAGAAAATTTTTCATCAAAGAAACGACGTCCAAGAAGATACATTGGATAAATTGATATGATTGATATTAGAATACTCAAATAGCGTGCTACATTGATGTAATCCATAAAATTATCTGAATCAGTAAGATCCAAGAAAGGTGAGATTACCAATGACCAACCTAATGTCTTACGTGGATGTTCTGAAAAATCTCCATTAGTATGCGCAATAGCACGTAGAACGTAGCCATACGTGTCTTCAGATGGAGTGACAGTAGGTTCAAAAGTGTATAATTTGAGTCCTAGAGATATAAGAGAAATAATAACTAAGTAAATTAGGATATGTTTTTTATTCAATTATGGTTTTTGAGAAAATGTATCTTATAACATATGGTATGAAATAATCACATAAAATTGAGAGAAAAACCTAGTGAGGAATATATACTTGGAAGGAGAAAAATTGGTGATTGTCATCACCTTTTAAAATCAGAGTTGCAGAGCCTAACATCATAGAGGAAGATGCTCAAGCAGTCTATAATGCAGTAAAAGAAGAATGTTTGAGTGGTAGTGGACCATATAATAAACAATTTGAGGAAAAATTTGCTAAATTTATTGGAACAAAATATGCAGTAACAGTAAATTCTGGAACAGCCGCACTACATCTTGCATTAGAAGCGCTAGAAATTAGAGATGGAGATGAGGTTATTACAACACCATTCACTTTTGCTGCAACATCAAACGTGATTGTGCTACAAAATGCTAAGCCAATTTTTTCAGATATTGAACCCGAGACATTTAATTTAGATCCATCAAAAATTGAGAAATCTATCACTTCCAGAACTAAAGCAATAATGCCAATACATTATGCGGGACAACCCGCTGAGATGGATGAAATAAATGAAATTGCACAAAAACATAGTCTACATGTAATAGAAGATGCTGCACCTGCAGTAGGTGCTACATACAAAGGAAAAAGAGCCGGCACACTAGGGGATATTGCAGGTTTTTCATTCTTTCCTGATAAAAATATGACTACAGGAGAAGGCGGAATGATTGTAACAAATAATTCAGAATTAGCTGAAAAATGTCAGATAATGAAAAAGAATGGTGCATCAAAAAGATATTATAATATTTTTATGGGTTGGAATTTTAAAATGCCAGACATTAATGCAGCATTGGGAATTTCTCAATTAAAAAGAATAGAATCCATAATAGAAAGAAAAATATCATGTGCAAAAAATTATGACGTATTACTTAGTTCAATAAAAGAAATCACTACTCCGATTGTACGAGATTATAACAAATCAACATATATGCTATATTCAATTTTAACAGAAAATGAAACCATACGAGAAAAGATTAGAATTGGTTTAGAAAATGAAGGAATAGAAACTAGAATAAATTTTCCTTCAATGCATCTTCAACCTGTTTATGTAGAAAAATATGGAGATACAAAAGGTGAATTTCCAGTTTCAGAAGATATGTCTAAGCGAATTTTAGGATTACCAATTTTTATCAACATGACACAAACTGAACAAGAATTAGTTACAAATACAATAAAAAAAATACTCAAATAAAATGAAATTCATAGAAACCAAAATAGAAGGAGCGTATTTTATAGAATTAGAAAAAGTTGATGATGAAAGGGGTTCATTTTCAGTTATGTGGGAAAAAGATAGATTCAAGGATAAAAATTTGAATGTTAATCTAACTGAATATAATATTGCATTTACAAAAGAAAAGGCTACAATTAGAGGATTACACTATCAAGCTCAACCATGTGAAGGTGCAAAATTAGTTAGATGTAGTAGAGGAAAAGTTTGGGATGTTACACTAGATCTTAGACCAAATTCAAAAACATTCAAAGAATGGATTAGTATAGAGTTGAGTCAGGACAATTACAAATTAAACTATATTCCAGAGGGATGTGCGCATGGTTATCAAACCATGGAAGATAATTGCGAAGTAAGTTATTTGATGTCACAGAACTATAGCTTAGATTGTGAAAGAGGAGTAAAATATTCAGATCCTGTTTTTAAAATTCCATTTCCATACAACGTTACAAAAATTTCAGAGAAAGATAATTCATGGCAACCGTTCAAGATATAACTAGAGGTAATTTGAAATTATTAGGTGATTAATTTGGAGAGATTCAAGGATAAATCAATATTAGTTACAGGTGGAGCTGGCTTTATTGGTTCAGAAGCGGTACAACAACTACTAAACGAAGGGGCAAGAGTTACAGTTTTTGATAATTTTTCTTCAGGTAAAAAACATTATCTACCCAAACAAGATAAAAAACTAAGAATAGTTAAAGGAGACATTACTGATGAGAAGGCAGTAAATAGAGTTACAAAGGACCAGGAGATAATTTTTCATTTTGCAGCATTACCTTTTATCCCAGATTCATTTTATTATCCTGTTGATTTTTTTAAAGTTAATACAATTGGGAGTATGAATGTATTTTGGAGTGCAGTAAAATCAAAGACTGTAGAAGTAGTGCTTAACACTTCAACTAGTGAAATTTATGGTTCGGCACAATACACACCAATGGATGAGAATCATCCAACCTCACCTTATTCAACGTATGCAGTAAGTAAATTGGCAGCTGATAGAGCTGCATTTACACTACATAAAGAAAATGGATTCCCTGTAGTGATAATAAGACCATTCAATACATTTGGTCCACATTTTACAGAACCATATATCATTCCAGAGATAATTGGACAGATACTTGGAGGTAACACAGAATTGAACTTAGGAAATATTAATTCTACAAGAGATTTAACATTTGTTTCAGATACAGTCAAGGGATTTATCAAAGCATCAAAAGAAAAGAAAGCTCTTGGAGAAATAATCAATTTAGGTTCACAAAATGAAATAAAGATTAGCGAATTAGTTACAAAACTCTCAAAAATTGCAGGAGTTAAAACCAAGATTAAGATCGATGAGAGCAGATTAAGACCATATGATGTCAATAGATTAGTTTGCGATAATAAAAAAGCTCAAAAGATTTTGAAATGGAAACCTACAGTTACAGTTGATAAAGGTTTGAAGATAACTTACGAATGGGCAAAAAATAATAAAGTTATTTTTGATTCCCCTTTTACACGATTTTATTATAAGAAAGATTCAAAATAATTGGAGGATTAAAAATGTTAACAGATTCAAATGAATCAACAGAAAAAATTTTTCTTTCTATAATTGTTCCAACTTACAATGAGTCTGAAAATATTTGTAGACTTTTAGAAGAGATTTCAAAAAATGTTAACGAGTCAAATTATGAGATTTTGGTAGTAGATGATAATTCTCCAGATGGAACTGGTCAACTTGTAGAAGAATTTATAGAAGATAATAATTCTTTTGTCAGATTAATCATGAGAGAAAAGAAAGAAGGCATAATTCGAGCACTTTTAGAAGGAATGAAGGAATCCAAAGGAGAAAATGTATTAGTTATGGATGCTGATTTTTCACATTTACCTGATTATATTCCAGATTTTTTGAGAACATTAAAAGAAAATGATAATCATGATATTGTAATTGGATCACGTTATGTAGATGGGGGTTCAATAGTTGGGTGGCCAGTAACTAGACATTTGCTAAGTAAAGGCGCAAATTATTTTGCAAGGAGTTTGTTGAATGTTAAAACTAACGATATTACAACTGGTTTTTTCTTAGTAAGGAAAAAAATTCTCACTGATGTTAATTTCACTACTAATGGACATCAATTTCTTTTAGAACTTTTAGTAAAATCAAATTATAAGATTGCTAAAGAGATTCCAATAAAATTTCAGAATAGGACTAGAGGAAAGAGTAATTTGGATTCAACTGATATTAGGAATTTTATAAGTTCAATAATAGAGTTAAGAAGATTTAAAAAAAATAAATAAAAAAATAATTTTTAATTCTTTAATGCTAAAATATTATATGTTCTTACACCACTTGATACTCCAGCTGTGATCTTTTCTTGGATTTTTTTAGTTGTAAATCCATGTTCTTTTAAAAATGAATTGATTAATTCTTCATTTTTACCCTTAGATTCTAAATATTGTGGATGTAATTCAACGATTATTTTCTTAATTTTATCTTTTTTTAGAGCATTTTCACAGCCCAAAAGCACTTCATGTTCAAATCCTTCTACATCGATTTTCAATAGATTTACCGTGTCTATATTATTTAATGATATTATCTCATCAATCGTAGTGACTTCAATTTCGGAGTACTTTTTTAGTTTTTTATTTTCTACATAAGGATCTAAATAACCATAGACATCCTCCTCGCTAATTTTATACAAAATTTTAGTTTCAACTTTTTCACCAATTGCTTTTTCAAAAACTTTACAATTTTTAAAATTATTTAGATTGATATTTTCTTTTAAAGATTTTACAGTGTCATGATCAGGTTCAATTGAGATAACAGTTCCTGTAGAACCACTCAGTTTTGCACCTAATAATGTATATTCTCCAATATGTGCACCTACATCTATTACTGTGTCACCAACATTGATATTTTGTAAAAATTGTTCTTTCACATCTTTTTCAACATCTTTTCCTAATACTAAATCCCATGTTAAAGGATTTGATAATTCTAGATAGATCTTTAAACCATTGTCGATATCAAATGCTTTCTTTGAATCAGAGGTCTTAAACCATCTTACAAGCTTTGTCCCTAAAAAAGAGTATCCTATAAATTTCTGAATAGGCCTAGGAATTAATCTTAAAAATTTTACAATAAAAAGTTCGTTCATTGAGAAATCTTAAAAACCGCTGAATTTGTTTGCTTTGATTGATAAAGTTTTTCGAATTTTTTATCCTCACTTGAATTTAATTTATTTATTAACCAAGGAATTTTGTCATCGTTATTCCATTGAATATAGACTAAATAATCTGGTACTGGATTGTTTAGATTATATCTATCAGGTGGAATACTATAATGATTTGAATATGTAATATCAAAAGATGACCAGCTTTCTCGTAGTAAAAACTGCTCAATAGATTTCGAGTTCACATTCTCATAGAAATTGGCATGAACATTCTTACTTTTAATATTATGTGAAACTGCATAACTATTACTCATGATATATTTTTGATTCAGATTTGATTCATTTGTTAGGAGTTCAGTGATTTCATTAATCTCATTACTTGCTATGCTTGTTTTCTTCTTGAAGAATTTTTGTAATTCATTACTAATTGTTCCAAGTTCATAATCTTGATACATAACCATACTTTCTAGCTTATATGAAAATCCCACATTAGAGATAATTATAACTAATATGATCATGAAAACTATAAAATTAGATTTTTTAAGAGATAGATTTTTTTGAATTTTTTTTAATAGAAATGGAATAAAACCTATACAAAAAATAGTAACAAGTAATGGGAGTGAGATTAAAATCGCAAACATATTCACTGGATCATAGATTGGTACTAACGATAATCCAAGATAATATACGACTGGAATTACCATAAATGGTAAGATTTTTCGCTCTATTCTTCTAATTGAGAGAATTCCAAGAGAGATTATTGGAAGTATGATTAGTGCAAAGTAATAATCTTCGATTTTATCAAAAAAAAGGAGTATACTAGCAGAAATTAATAATACAATTACAGGTAACACTAATGCAATCTTAGTTTTTTTCAGATTGAATAAATATAAAGATGCAAAAAGAAAAATTGGAATTCCCGAAAATTGTATTATAGGTATAGGGGAAAAATTGGTTATTTCAGAATTTAAGTTAAAAATTGTTTGCGGATTTATTTTAAAAAGATTAGTGACATACTGTTCATTAAAAATGATTTTTTCAAACCAACTAGTTTTTGTATCATCAGAAACTTTTTCAATAAAATTATCACCCCACATTTCTTTATTTGTTTGGGAACCATATACTTCCATGTAAAGACTAGGATCTGCATCAAATACTACACCATGTACTGAATAATTATAAAGTAACATTGGAGATATAACTAATAAAAATACTAAAGATATTATGAGAACTTTTTTTGTTGTAATTCGAATAACTTGATTTGATATAAGAAGATAAACTACAATTCCAAATAATATGAATAAAGATTGATAACGAAACCAGAAAGAGATGCCTAAACATAATCCAATCAATAGGTATTTTTTTGTTGAATCTTTCTTTGATAGAATATATGCACCCAGAAATATGAAAAATAATGGAATCATTTCATTATTTAGAATGATGGCATCTAGATGTAAGAATGGATTAATTGCTAGAAGAGATTGACCGATCAATGCAGAGATATTATTACCTAAGATATTTTTTATTAGAAAAAAGGTTATGAAAATTATTAATCCAGAAAAAATTAATGAAATAGATTTTGATACAGTAAACAAATCACCTACATAATCAGTAAAAAATGCTAATGTGACAGGCCATCCAATTCCTGCATTAGAAATATAAACATTGGAAGGATCTCCGTTTAAGATTTCATTACCTGCATTGTAATAAAAAATTACATCAATTTCATCTGGTTGATGAATTATAAATGAAGTAAACATGATGGTTATCACGAAGATTATCGGTATCAGATAGGGTAATATCTTGGATTTTTTCTCTTCAGAACCAATTTGTAAGTTCAAATTCAATAATTTTCTTGATTTATGATATAATGCTGTTTCTGATAAAAAATATCAACATAATAAATCTCTTATACAAAATGAGATACTATTTGGTTTACAAATAATTTAGTCCCAAAGGATTTTAATGTCAAAAACGGGTCAAAAATAATGAAAAAAGCACTAATCACTGGAATATCTGGACAAGATGGAGCCTATCTTTCACAATTACTCTTATCAAAAGGCTACAAAGTGTTTGGTACATTTAGAAGAGCATCAACATCAAATTTTTGGAGATTACAGAATCTTGGAATTGATAAGAAGATAACTTTGATACCAGCAGATTTACTTGACACGGGTTCATTGTTTAAAGCTCTAGAAATATCAGATCCAGATGAAATATACAATCTTGCAGCATCCAGTTCAGTTGCTACATCATTTGAAGAGGCTGTACAGAATGCAGAGGTTACGGGGTATGCAGTTACAAAATTTTTAGAAGCAATAAGACAACAAAATTCCGATATTAAGTTCTATCAAGCATCATCTAGTGAGATGTTTGGAAATAATAATTTAAAATTACAAGTAGAAAAAAGTCCATTTTCACCATCAAGTCCATATGCAGCTGCAAAATCATATGCACATTATATAACAAATATCTATAGACAATCATATGATATTTTTGCATGCTCTGGAATATTGTTTAACCATGAATCCCCTTTACGTGGACTAGAATTTGTTACTAGAAAAATAACTAATGCCGTAGCTGAAATTTCATTAGGATTAAGGGATGAATTAGTTCTTGGAAATTTGGAAGTGAAACGAGATTGGGGGTTTGCTGGAGAATATATGGAAGCAATTTATCGCATGATGCAACAAGATAAACCTGATGATTTTATTATTTCAACTGGAATTTCACATTCTGTTACTGATTTTGTAAAAGAGGCATTTCATCAGGTAGATCTTGATTGGAAAAAATATGTTAAAACTGATAAGAGGTTCTTTAGACCGTTTGAAGTAAATTTTTTGAAGGGAAATTCAAAGAAAGCTACAAAAGAGCTTGGATGGAAACCAAAAATAACTTTCAAGAAATTAGTAAAAATTATGGTTGATGAAGATGTCAAAAGATGGAATAATTTCCTTGATGGTAAGGTATTCGCATGGGATGCACCGTTATATCCTCGTGAGGATAAACTCATTAAACGATTGAGTAAGGGTAAAAATTAGCTGAAAACATTACAATGAAATTAGAACATGGATTAATACTTGTTTTTGTTGCTACTATTGCAATTTATGCAACTTTCTTGTTAATATCAGATTTTGATATTATTTCAGAAAAAATATCTAATTTTAAAATAAATTATCTACCACTAATTCTGTTACTTACATCTGCCAGTTGGATACCTCTTTTCATTAAATGGCATATTTTACTTAAAAATTCAGAGATAGAGATACCACTAAGAAAAAGTATTGCTGTTTTTTTATCTGGACCAGTCTTTGAAGTTACACCAGGTCATATTGGAGTATTAATGAAATCTCAGATTCTTAAAACAGGGTCAAATATTTCACGTGCAAAAACTATACCAATAGTATTAGTTGAAAAATTATATGATCTTATCGGAGCTATTCTAGCATCTATAATTGGCATAATAGTTCTAGGACTTGAACTAGAACTCATTATTATAGCGATTTCAGGGTTAGCTGTAATTTTCTTCTTTATGAATTACAAACCTGCTTCAGAGATATTTTTTAAGCGAATAACAAAGACGAAGTTTTTTTCAAAATATGTTGATAATATATCAGAATTTTATGAGACAATTCAGAAATCAACAAATGTAAAAATCACTACAATGTGTGTTCTACTTTCTCTTACATATTGGTTTATTATTTCAGCTGCAGCATACTATACTTTGATAGCTTTTGGCGTAGATGTATTAAATTACTTACAGATTACGGCAATTTATACAACTTCTATTCTTTTAGGAGCTATATCATTTATTCCTGCAGGTATAGGTGTCACAGAAGGTACAATTGCAGGATTATTTACATTGAATGGAGTAAGTATCTCTACAGCATTAATCCTAAGTATATTGGTTCGAATTTTGACTTTTTGGTATTCAGTCGGTGTTGGATTTATTGCATTAAAATTTACGGGTGCATTTTCATTTAATAAAAATTCAGAATAAGAATAGTTATTTCTTTTTTGCTTCTATGTTTAAGCTCATCAACATTCCATTTTCTTTATCCATATGTGGCAAATAGGCTTGACTATAATCATCAATTTTTCCATGATCAACATAATGCCAATCCCATTCTTGAATTTCATGAAACTGAGTTTTTTCTAATAATGAAGAAAGATATTTTTTGTCAAAGATCATTTTATGAAAATCAAAATTTGTTTTTTGACCTCCAATCAAGAGACCCAAAACGTCTTCTAAATTCGAGGTTTTTTGATACCAAGAGATAGTTTTTTCTAAATCAGGTACAGCTAATCTCAAAATACCATTCTTAATGAGTTTTTTATTCCAGATTTTTAAAACATTTTCAACCTCATGCCGTCCTAGATGTTCAAAAATATGACAAGCATAGATTATTTCACAAGATTCATCTGGAATTTTAGATAAAGTTCTCGCATCATCTATTATGTCAACATGTGGCAAATTATCAATATCTAAATTTGTCCAACCTGGAAAAATTTTTTCTCCACAACCAACATGAAGTTTCATATCCGATTTTTTTTATTATGATATATCTAGTTTGTTTATGAATATTCAGGGAAATTCAATATGATTACTTCGTAAATAATATATGGAAAAAATGTAGAAATCATATATGTCAACTGTAGTAGTAATCACAAGTTTAAATGAAATAGATGGAGTGAGGAAACTCCTACCAACAATTAAGAAAGAATGGGCTGAGGAATGGTTGGTTGTTGATGGAAATTCAGATGATGGGACTATTGAAGAAGTGAAAAGATTAGGTTTTGAAATTGCATTACAGAATAAAAAAGGACATGGAGATGCAGTAGTTAGAGGGGTTACAGATACCAAATCTGATTTTATATTATATTGGGGACCAGATGGGAATCATGAAATAAATGAAATACCAAGATTGATTGAAAAGATTCAGGAGGGTTATGATCAAGTTGTAATTTCAAGATTTGGAAAAACATCAGTAAATCTAGATGCAGGTCCAGTAGATACATTTGGTAATAAGATGTTTACATTTTTGATTAATGTGTTTTTTGGAGGATTATTATCAGATGCACTCAATCTGAGTCGAATAATTACAAGAAAATCTATGCTAGAAATAAAATTTGATGCAAAAGGATTGGATTCAACAACTCAAATGAGTATACGTGCAATTAAACAAAAACATAAGATTATTGCAATTACAGGTAATGAAGGAAGAAGAATTGGAGGAATAAGAAAGATGGAACCAATTCCAGTAGGTTCTAAGTTAACAAAATTAATTCTTAGAGAATTTATTTTTTGGAAAACTTAGAAATTATTTAAAAAAGAATTACTTAATTTGTCTCTTTTCTATATGTTCACCAAGTTCATTTTTTAGTATTGAGATTTGATTCATATCTTCCTGTGATAATTTTTCATTTTGAGATAGTTTGACTATTAATTCCAATAATTTCAAGTATGATGGAAGTAAAACTTCAGTATTAAGTAATATTCTTCTAAAATGAGGATTAGCTTCAATATTAATATCAGCTTCTGCTTTAAATGAAGCAGTTCTTTTGTAATGAGCATATCCAATTAACACTAAAAATGGTATTCCAATTACAGGTACAATAATTATGTAGTGTAAAAAACTAGGAAAAATTTCTTTTAAGAATGGGTAATTTTCTATTGCTAAAAAATATGTAACAGTAAGTGTGTTTATTGCTGCAAAAATAAATGCAAAATATACACTCCATCCTTGCCTAAAGTAAAACCATCCTCTATAACCAAGATTACGTTTCACACGAATTCTAATTTTTTGGACTATATCAATATCAC
>Ga0209501_10001171_pt1 | contig 29506 bp, 20 predicted proteins | sample ArcticOcean_MG_C_4_FD_187434 | JGI IMG/M metagenome (GOLD analysis project Ga0209501, IMG submission 187434) | Marine microbial communities from western Arctic Ocean - ArcticOcean_MG_CB4_134 (SPAdes) (version 2) | ecosystem: Environmental > Aquatic > Marine > Oceanic | place: Arctic Ocean...
AAATCAAATTGGCGACACGATCGGGATACCGAATGGCGTAACCCAACGCGACCATTCCGCCGTAGGACGAGCCGAGAATTGAAATCCGTTCGAGGCCGAAATGTTGCCTGAGCGCTTCGAGGTCGTCGATATTATTGTCGAGCGTCCACGAATCGGGGTCAGTGTCGCGACTGCGCCCCGAGCCGCGATGATCGACGTAAACCAATTGTGCCGTATCGCTGAGCGCAGCCGGTGTCGTCTTGAAACCCGAATGGTCACCGCCCGGTCCGCCGTGCAGCAGAAACAGGCAAGGCCGCTCAACGAGTTCACCATTCACCGGCACCAGCCGCATGCCGTCGATGTCGTAGAAGATTTCCGTGCCACGAATTTTGGCGTACATGATGCTGCCCCCGTCAACTGTGTCGATCAGAAACCCGCGAAACAGAAACCCGGTTTTTTCAAAAAACCGGGTTTCTCGAACCGGGTTAACCCTTTGCGGCCGCGCGGTAGCGTTCCATCTTTTCCCAATCGACGGTGACCCCCAGCCCCGGCTTATCGGGAATGGTGCAGGTGTTTCCTTCGATGGCGAGCGGCTCGGTCACAATGCGGTCTTCGTGATACCACGGCCCGAGAATGTCGCCGGGGAATTCTTCGACCTGCATATTCTGCAGGCCAATGGTCAGGTGACCCATCGCGGCGGTGGCGAGATCCCACTCCAGGTTCGAGCCGATACTGCAGGCCACACCGTGTTCGGCGGCAAACTTCACAATCTCGGCCGACTTGCGAATGCCACCGTTTTTTCCGGGGTAAACGCTGATGACGTCACAGCCCTTGTTGCGAATCACTTCGCGGGCATGCACGAGATCGAAGCACATGTCGTCGGCCATCACCGGCACATCGACCGCGCTGCGGAGTTTGGCAATGGCGGCGTAGTCGCCGTCGGGTGTTGGCTGCTCGATGAGCGAGAGATTGCAATCTTCGAGTTCTTTGCAGCAGCGGATGGCGGTCTCGCAATCCCAACCGCAGTTGGCATCGATCACCATTTTGATATCGGGGCCGATCGCTGCGCGGACCGCTTTGACGCGGGCGATGTCTTCGGCGGGAACGGTTCCCACCTTCACTTTGATCGTGGTGAAACCCCAACCGACGCGCTCGACCGCTTTGGCCGCCGCTGTCTCCGGATCGTAGGCGGCCATCGAGAATCGCGCGGGAATGGTTAGCGAGCGATGCGGCCCGCCGAGCAGTTCGTAAACCGGTTTCGATTCCGCAATTCCGCGAATATCCCAGCAGGCCATCTCGATGGCGGCCTTCGTAAACCAGTTATGATTGACGACGCGATCCATCACGTGGTCAATCGCTTCAACGTCCAGCGGATCGAGTCCAATGACCGCCGGTGCCAGTATGTCTTCGATGATTGCTTTCGCTGTGGCCGATGTTTCGCCACTCCAGCGCGGCATGGTGGTCGCTTCGCCCGCACCGGAAATGCCCTCGTCGGTATCGACGCGCACAATAAGAAACGGTGAGACACGATGCGATCCCTTCGAGCCTTTGATCGCCAGTTCCGGCCGAACGACAATTTCGGCCGGATAAGTTTCAATACGGGTGATCTTCATGGTGTTCCTTATTGATGGTGCTGTTCCCGTCGATTGCGCCGATCAGAAACTGGTTCGCCGCGACGTGCTAGTGTTGCGTCAAGATAAAAAAGTCGGGTCAGCGGCTAAAATGGTAACCCGAAGCGTAAGCGAGGGATGGCGTGAAGTGCAGGTTCGTCCTCGCTTACGCTTCGGGTTACTATGTCCCAGCTCTACCCGCAAAACAAAACTTGACAAAGCACCAGCACGTCGCGGCTAACCAAATTGATGTGTTTTCCAGTAGTTTTTCTCATCCCGGTTGCAAGATCATCGTTTCCACCGCCACCTTGGCCGCCTCTTCTACATCCAACGGAATCGGGTGATACCGGCCCGAGATCCAGTCTTCAAACTGGTCGCTGTAATGCGGGCTGCCAGGATGTCCCGATTGGCTTTGGGCATCGACGGCGTTCAACACCGGCGGGTTGACGCTCAAATCGGCGATGAGTCGGTAGCCGGCACCGGTGGCAGCCGTCCAGTCGGGTCCGCTACCCGTGTTGCAAACGGTCGTCATATCGCCGCGAACCGGGCTGCCACCGTGATCGAGCAGTTGCGCCAAATCGCCGCGCGCTGACAACACGTGTTTGAGCGGCATGACGTGCAACCGCCCCCATTCCCATTCCGACATGTTGTCGCCGAAGCGGCTGGCGAGATCGTCCAACGCCGCTCGAAAGGCGGTGCGGATCTTCGTTTCACGGTCCCCCGCAGCGAACCAGCCGACCGCGTCGGCCTCCAACAGTCGGGCGGAAAAACCTTCGCAACCCTTCGCCAGTAATTCCGACGTATTGGCATCAAAGCGTTCGTCGGCTACGGTTCGTGCCCAGTGGGTGTAGAAGACATTGAAGATCGTCGTCGCGACCGAGTCCGGCTCGGCGTGAAAATCCCACGACTGCAATTGCTCCACCGCCTCGCGAACTCGGGGATCGTCGTCGTTCTTCAACAAATCGACGAGATGCGGCACCGCGCCGGCGGCTCGCAAATTCACCGAATCCTGATGCATGTCGCGCATGTCGTCGGGGGTGAGTTCCCCCTGCTCTTCAATCATCTGGCGAATGCGGGTACCGCGCCAGCCGCTGACCCAGCGACCGTACAGCAGATGCGGAAAGTCGTTCGGAACAAGTCGATTGTTAGCACTGGCGATCCAGCCACGCTCCGGTTCGATGATGCCGGGCATTTCATCGAACGGAATCAACCCCTGCCATTGATGCTCCGGGTCCCAACCCGGCCGGTAACCGCGTTCTTCCTGCTTGCGGACGGGGATGCGGCCGGACGACTGAAAGCCGATTGCCCCGTCGGTATCGGCGAACACCAACCCGAACGTCGGCACATGCCACGGCCTGAGCGCTTCGCGGAACTCCTTCACATCGTTCGCGCGGCCGATGTCCAACAACGATGTCAGCCAACCGCCCTGATGGAAACCGAGCCAGTTGAGTGTGACCGGACCGGTTTTGTTCGCAGGTGGCGGAAGAATCTCATCGACGACCGGGCCGTTGCGCGAAAAGCGAATCGTCTTTGTCACCGGCTCGGCATCGCGGACGGCGATCACTTCGGCCAGTTCGCGGGCCGGTTCCCATTGGCCGTCGTAAAGGAAGCAATCAGAATGATCGGGGTCGATCTTCTCTTGATACAGATCGCGCTGCGAGCAGATGTTGTTGGTGATGCCCCAGGCGACGCGTTCGTTGCGACCGAACATAATTGCCGGCATGCCAACATAGGCCATTCCCGCCACGTTGAACGATCCACCGCTGAGGTGGGCTTCGTACCAGCAGGAAACGGCCTCGAAGGCGATATGCGGATCGCTGCCCAACAGCGGCGCGCCGGTTGAAGTGCGGCTGCGGGAGACAACCCAGTTGTTGCTGCCGGTCGTGGCATCGGGATCACCCACCACCTGCCCCACCGGTTCCAGCGGCAGCGTTGCCGTCGGTGTGTATTCGCCGGGATGCAGAATCGACTCGTCGTCCGCTTCGCCCAGCAGATAGTTGTCGAACAGAGGGCCATTGCCCAGAGCGCGGCGAGCGAGTTCCGGCATGACGATGACGGGATAACGCACTGTTAAGTAGTAGCGGAATTCACTTTCGATGGCGATGCAGTCGGTCTCGATCCAACGCTTTGGGCGGTAGTCCAACAGATCGAATTCAATCGGCAAGTTGTCGCCGCAATGGTCGATGAGCGCGTTAACGCCATCGGTGAAGGCGGTGAGCGTCTGCCGGACTTCGGGCGAAAGTCGTTCCCACTCGTCGGCGGCGATGCGACTGTGACCAATCGTGCGGGCAACAATGTCGGTTTCCAGCCCGTCGGGGCCGAGAATTTCAGCCAGACGTCCCTGCGCTTTGCGGCGAAGATAGTCGAGTTGAAACAGCCGATCCTGCGCCATCGCATAGCCGAACCCAAAAAACAGGTCACGGTCGTTGTCGGCCTGAATGTGCGGAATGCCGTGCGCGTCGCGGGCAATCGACACGGTCGTCGAGACGTGTACGGGGATTTCTCCCGTGTGAGAGGGGACCCGTTTTTCGGCTTCTTCCCGCCACCAACTGTCGAACTCGGCTCGCGTGATTCCCGCGGATTTGCAGGCGGATTGAATGCTGTCCCCGTCACCAAGGCGGCGAAGGCGTTCTTTAGTATTCATTGTTGTCGATTACCTTCTCGGTCGCGATTCCCCAACGGGATTTTCGCAGATGCGTTCGTCTCACTTGATTCTGGTCGGCTCTGGTGTGATGCTGACCGAAACGAGACCGGCATTCAATGCTGCGCCAAGGAAATCGTTGTGGTCGGTCATACAGCAGCCGCAAATAGGAGAGTCGAGATGCGATGGTCGAGAGTCGAGAGTGTAGAGTCGAGAGTCGAGAGTCGAGAGCCGAGAGCAAGAAGGACGCTGAATGCGTCTCGGCTATTGATTGCGATTTTCGCGCTCATTGTTATTGCCAATGTTTTGCCGACGTTATCGACGGCTGCTGAGCCGGTCCGGAAGCATGTGGAACTGGATGCTGCGACCCGGGAACGGTGTTTGGATATTCTGCGTGCAGGACTCCGTTCGGACGAGTTCTGGCCATCGATTCATGCTGCCGAAGGACTGACATTGGGTGGTCGCGGTGAAGAAGTCCGCGAGTTTCTGTTGCCGAAACTTGGTTCTGAAACCGACGATCAACGCCGCTGCGGCATCGCCCGTGAACTGGTCCGTGCTGGTGATCGGTTGAAGGCGAACGTGATGTTGACAATTCTCGCTGGCAAGGAAAGTCATGGTCACGTTCATGCGGCGGAAAGTTTGTACAAGGTCGCTGAAATCGGCGACGGCGTCGCGATGCGGCGGGCTTTTGCGCAGGATGAGAACGAAACGCTCAAAATCATGTCGGCCGCGGCGCTCGGGCGATGTGGCAATCCCGTCTGCATGGCTTACTTGCGGAAAACGTTGACACATTCCGATCCGAAAATCGCCCGCATTGCCGCATGGGTGTTGGGGCGAATTGGCGACTCCCAAGATATCGCCCAAATCTCGAAGAACGTGACAACCGCTCCCGATGCGCTCACGCGGGCCTATTACGAACACTCGCTGGCAGCTTTGGGTGATCTCTCGGGCCGCGAGGGGTTGGCGAAAAACCTGAGCGACGAGGATGCGGCCATCCGAACGTATGCGGCGACATTCGCTGGCGACGCACGGGCGGTTTTCGTTGCCGACAAGCTGGCGAAACGGCTCGACGATGAGAACGCCGACGTGCGGTTTCGTGCGGCTCAATCGCTGCTGGTGATCTCGCGTCCTGCTGATCCGGATCGTCACGAAGACGTTTCCCGAATGGTTTACAAGGCAACGAAAGAGAATCCGCGATACACCGAAGGATCGATTCTCGAGTTGAGCGATGGTTCACTGTTGTTTGCGGCGACGGAATTCATCGGCGGTGGCAGTGACTTTGCCAAGGCGCAAATTGTAGGCCGAGAATCGAGCGACGGCGGACGCACATGGGGCAAGCAGCGCATGCTGCAAGAGAACACCGGCGGCCGCAACGTAATGAGCGTCACGCTGCGGCGATTGAAGAAAGGACCGATGGCGGGCGAGATTGCGCTGTTCTACCTGCAGAAGAACAGTTTCAGCGACCTCGACCTGCTGGTGCGGTTTTCAAAGGACGAGGGCCAAACGTTCGGCCCGCCGACAACGGTGACCAATGAGTCGGGTTACCACGTCGTGAATAACGACCGGGTGGTCGAACTTTCCACGGGACGGTTACTCGCGCCCGCCGCATCGACGGCCGACGTGAAGAAGGTGAATCATTTTGTCTCGCACTGTTTCATTTCCGACGATGGCGGCCGGACCTGGCGGAAAGGTAAGAACAGCGTCGATATGCCAAAACGCGGCGCAATGGAGCCGGAAGTGTTGGAACTCAACGATGGCGGCGTATTGATGATCGTCCGCACGCAACTGGGGATCATTGGTGCATTCCGCTCGACCGATGGCGGGGAAACATGGGGCGAACAGATGTCGCTCGACCTGAAAGCACCCGAAGCGCCGGCGACGCTGCGGCGGATTCCCTCGACCGGCGATCTGCTGTTGATCTGGAACAACACCTACACCGCCGGCGCCGGTCACGGCGGCAAACGAACTCCGCTGACCGCTGCCATCTCGTCCGACGAAGGCAAAACGTGGCGGAACGTGAGGAATCTCGAAACGGACAAGAGCAAAACGTTTTCCTACACCAGCGCGATTTTCGTGCGAGATCGCGTCGTGCTCAGTTACTGGGAAAGCGGTCCGGCCGCCGGACAACTTTCGACACGTTTTCGATCGCTGCCCGTGAGTTGGTTTTACGGCGAAGCTCGGAAGGAATGAGTGGCGCAGGAACCATTGTGGGCGGGCGACACGCTCGGTTTTAACGCAAAGGTCCAAAGGACCGCAGAGATTCGCAAAGGGAAAAAGATAGGCGGACAATAGGAGCCTGAAGCGCAAGCGAAGGAGCAATAAGAGTTCGTCCGCTTGTGCCGGTGCTCCTTCGCTAGCGCTTCAGGCTTCTCTATTAAGGGTCTGATGGTCCTTCGTTGGCTTCCTTTTCTTGTTGGGGTTGACCACGTCGAAAAAACTCGGCATGAATGTGGTGACGACCAGCGGGCGGCACGTGATACTTGAACGGACGAAACAAATGAACCGACGAAACGTATGCGTTTTGATTCTTGCACTCGTTGGGACGCAAGGATGGGACTTCGGCACCGGAGCAGTCTCTGCGGCCGATGTCGAGAACCCGTTGGAATTGACGTTGCCATCGGAGTTCTATGCGGTGGTTGGTGAGAAGACGACCATTGGCTTCGACAACATTGTGCTGACTAAGACGCCGGAAGAATACCGGTTCGATGTCGTGTGCAACATCGGTCGCGCCGGTAAGACGAATTGGGCGGTGACGCCGACGGCCGAAGATGTCGGCAAGCATACACTGCGGGTGAACGTCGCCGATGCCAACGGCAAGACGTTGGGCAGCGCGAAGACCACATTGCGCGTGGTGGCGGCCGATGCCGGTGTGGGCCGGACAATTCGGCTGTTGATTGTCGGTGACAGTCTGACGCATGCGACCGCGTATCCCAACGAAATCGCGAGGCTGCTCTCGAAACGGGGGAACCCCGCATGGAAAATGCTCGGCACACACAAGCCGAAAAACGCCGGCAAGGGCGTCGCCCACGAAGGATACGGCGGTTGGACGTGGCAACGGTTTGTCACACAATATGAGCCGAACCCCGACGGCACGTATCGCAAGCGGAGCAGTCCATTTGTGTCTCTCGGCGATGATGCCAAACCGAAGTTGGACGTCGCCCGCTATTTCAAGGAAGAGTGCGGAGGACAGCGGCCCGACTACGTGCTGTTTCTGTTGGGCATCAACGATTGCTTCAGTGCGAATCCCGAACAGCCGGACGACCGCATTGCGAGCATGCTGAAGCAGGCGGACATACTGCTGGCGGAATTCCGTCGAGCCGCGCCAAAGGCCGAACTGGGAATCTGCCTGACAACTCCGCCCAACTCCCGCCAAGCCGCTTTCGAGGCAAACTACAAGGACCGGTATTCACGCTGGGGTTGGAAACAGACTCAGCATCGGCTCGTGCAGATGGAAATCAAACACTTCGGTCGGCAGGAGGACAAGCGAATGTTCGTCGTCCCCACCGAGATGAATCTCGACCCAACCGCCGGCTACCCCGCCAACAACGGCGTGCACCCCAACACCGCCGGCTACCAACAACTCGGCGGTTCGATTTACGCCTGGCTGAAACACCGGCTGGACATTGCCGATAAGGGGCTGAAGCGGTCGGCGAAGTGAGCGGGCGTGCGATGGCTGTTGACGAACGCTCGACCCCAGTCACCTTCTTCAATCGAACGTTGGCTTCAATCGAATAACGGGGCGTCTCGTACAGCCCCGTTTTCTCCGAAATGGCGATCGCGAAGTCTTCTTAGAAGCGGACGTTCAATCTGTATCGAGACCTGACCTAACACGAAGCACGCAAAAACCAACCCGATTGCGACACAAACATATCCTGCCGGCGGTGGAAGCCTCGGCGTCATCGTCCACAGCAAGAGCATCACTCCGATAGCTAAACTGTTCGCTGCCACAGATCTCCATAGGAAGCGCATTCCAAAAACCGCTTCCCGATGCAGGAGTCGCTTCTCGTGGCGTGGCAGATCCCGCAATTCCGGCACCGAATCGATCGACGAGTAAATTTTCATAATGAACCTCTCCGGCGTCAATAATACCACCGACATCAAGATTGCCGCAAGATAATCCAATCAGCGGTAGTGGCAACGGCCAAATAAAAAGCCCCGGCGACAGTTTTGAGGCTGCCGCCGGGGCTTCGTGTTTGTGGCCGTGGCATCTGCGTTGGCCCGCAATTGCGGCCACAGGTGCAGGCTACCGGGAATTGCCACAGGATGTAAAGGCAAAGCCCGCGGATCGGGCGATCAATGCCCGTCGGGCATGCCCAAATTGGCCCAGCGTTCGTAGTCGGCCGGAAAGTGGGCGCTCTTGCCGTAGATCAACTGTTGCGTCATCTGCTGCGACCATTTGAGATAACTCTCCAGGCCTTCGGCCGAGTGATACTTTTCGATGAGCGCATCGGAAACGTAAACTTCGTCGCCAAACTGCTCGTATTCCTCGCGTGGAATTCTCGTCGTCATCGGCCCGCACCTTCTTGGTGTTGAAGCAGCCTCGTCTCTTCGATTTCAGAATAACCGCTCCAGCGACGCGCTGCAAACGGACGCGTTTCAACCCAGAGTCCCCCACCCGGAGTGCTCGCCACCGCGCAAAAAACGACCGAGCCGATGGGAATCGACCCAGTCGTCAAATTGCTCAAATTGTCCGCCGAAATCAGCTTGGCGAATCAGTCGTCGTAGTTGACGACAACAACGCCCTTCTTCGACTTGATTTCGATTTCGTATTTACCGTAATCGTATTCCACTTTGGCACCACCGCGGCTGATTTTAACTTTCTTGCAGCCACAAGGAGGAACGCAGATTTCGACGAGAACGAATCGCGGAGCCGGCTTGCAGCGGCTGCAGGGGTCTCTCGGCGGCGGACACGGGTCCATCACCTGCACGACCATCTTGACGGCACAGGGATGAATGTTGTCGCGGTCTTCGTACTTCACTCGGTGGTAAAGCCCGATCGGCTGGCCAGCGGGGGCCGGCGCGATTTGCGTATCGCCTTCGGGCGTTGGCACAATGTACTCACCCGGAGCGAGTTTGATACCGGGCGGCGGTGCCAGCTGGAACGATGCCAACGCGATCCGCGAATCTTTCGGTCCGTTCTGCTGCCAGACAATGCGACCGTAAGTCTTGGGATTTTTAGTGGTGGTCTCCGAATCGAACAACCCATCGAGAAACCCCGCCTGGCTTCCGCCGCCGGTAAGGCTCAACATCGCCAAAGCGATGGATAAAATCATTAGTTTCTTCATGGTGTGACTCCCGTTCTGTCGCTTGAATGACGCGAAAGCGTCTCCTACAGCGACTTTCTTAATCTAGTGACGCTCTGATATTCATACAGGCCCACGAAATGGTGATCCCTCATTGGGATGCAGCCCGCCTTCTGTTTGCCATCCGACAACTATAGTCTGCGTCGAAAGTGGTGGCGTCTTGCCAGCGTCAAATCGTTCGGAAACTGACGCGAAGTACGGAGATCTACAACCTTTAGGGATAATGGACGGCTTGGCGAATTGCAAGCTGTGTTCGCCGAAAATAGAGTGATTTTCCGTTTATTCGGTAGAAGCATGCGACCCGTTACAGGCAGAAACCGATGTGGCGCCGAACCAGATGGCTGTGAATTGACGTTTTCACCCCATATGTGGGCGGATTGGATTGTCTCTTCACGTCTTGCGTCGTCGTGAAACGAAATACATAATAATGATCGGTGGGTTGTCGGGCCGAACTCTTGTTGCCGACAACAGAACCGATGATTATCCCGGGCCGCTGTTCCGACTGGAAGGACCAATCCGATGCGTCAACGGAAATCAGTTGTGCTGGGAATGTCGTACATGTGTGTCTTCACGTGTACGTTAACCGTGGGAATGTTCGCGCTCTCTGGCTGCGGCGGTGACGACGCAGCAAAAGACGATGCAGCGGCGGATGGTGGCGAGACGGGCGCTACAGGCAGCAGTGATTCGCCCAAGGTGTCCAGGAACGGGACCTATGTCGATGAAGGTGGCCGCAAGTGGCTGGCCAAGGATTTCCCCTACGACGTCTGGTATACCGACCCATTGGCCGTCGCGCGACAGGAAGGGAAAGTTGCCGATCCTGGAGTGGGCGATCCCGGCACGAAACCGGAAAACGGTGGCGAGAAGACCACCGATCCGATGCCGGCCAGCAATAGCGGATCGGGCGAAATCAACTGGAAAGACGTCGTCGCTGCTTCGGTGTTGGACGTGGAGATGAAGAAGATCAACAATCGATTCAAGGCGAAGTTACTGACGGTGGCAACATTCAACTCCAGTTATCTTGAGCTACCGCCGCACGTGACGACGATGACGGCGCTGTCCGCAATTGCTGCCCAGCATCCCGATGAAGTCCGCTGGAAAAAGAATGCCAAGCAGATCCGTGATCTGTCGGCGAGCATGCTGACCGAAAAACTGCAGCGAGGGCCGAAATCGTACAAACAAATCAACGAGCCGTACCTCAACATTGGCGATATTCTCAGCGGCAGCCGACCGGGTGGATTAGCCGAACCAAACGAGGACGACGCGATGGTGGAATACGTCGATATCGGCTTTCTCATGAAGCGGCTCGACATTGGCAAGAAGTGGCTGTTGGTGAATGTGGGCAGCGAAGAAGCGCTGAAGGAAAACGCGGAAGAGATCAAACATGAAGCCGCGCTGATGTCCGCCTTGCTGACGGTGACGACCACAGAAGGTTACGGCTATTTCGAAGACGATGATTTCAAAGCCTTTGTGAAGACAATGATCGACGGCAGCAAGAAAGTGTCTGAGGCGGTCGATACGGGCAGTTTCGACAACTACCAACTCGGCTTCTCACAATTGAGCCAGGCGTGCGACAAATGCCACAGCACGTATAAGTAAGTTTAGAGATTAGAGTCAAACAGACTCGCGGGGCGTTGCCCCGCCGCTAAACGGCATAATCTTTTGCTCTTGTCTCTCAGCTCTTGTCTCTCGACTCACCGTCACCCGACCCAAATGGGGCTGGACCACGCCATTTGTCCGTTGTGCTGCGTCACGCGGACGTAGTACCAGTCGGCCGAATCGCTCTTTTTCCGGCGGTCGTTCCAGCGCAGGCTTGCCGTGTATTCTTCCGGTGCAACGAGCCGTTGCACGATGAAACTCTCGCTGGTAAAAACGCCGGTGAACTCGACGAGATTGTCATCGATGAGGTCACCGAGTTTCACGCGGTAGGTCTTTTCGATTGGCTGTTTGAGTTCGACGACGAACACAGCACCTTCGTCGGCGTCGATTTCTATCGAGACCGATTTCGTCGGGTCTTCGCCGTAACTCTCAACGCGAGTGGTGGGCGATTGCAGATGCAATTCGGTGGGTGAGACGACGCGGAGTCGGTCGCGGCGGTCTTCATCGAACGGCGAGGTTTGATAACTGGGAATTGCTCGCGTAAACCGTCCCCCTTCCACTCGCAGCCGCACGTCCCAGTCGCAAATGCGTCCGAGTCCGAGGACGGCCCACGGTCCCCAGCCGTATTGAAATCGCAGCCGCGCACTACCCGGAAGTTGCATCGGCCCGTCGATAGAGTCTTCGGGAAAATGCCGTTGAATGACGCGGCCATTGCGGACCAGTTCGATCATCGAAACGGAATCCTGCCCGACGACGCGGACGTCGATTTGACGATCGGTGGCAAAGGGAACATCGGCCCCCATGGGATGACCGTTGAGCGTTGTTTCCAATTGAATGCGATCGCCGGTGGCGGCATAAGTTCGACGTGCCTGCAACGCCTCGAACAGCGATTCCCGCGATAGTCCGTCGGCCCAAACGCCAACCACACCCTCGCCATGCGCTCCGGGGTAGCCGAGATGATCGTCGCTGGATGCAACGAACCCGAATCGCAGCCCCTGTTTGAGTTGGCGGGCAATGGTGTTGGCGGTCGAGCGACCGCCGTTGCTGTGGCGGATCATGGGAAACGGCGACCGGTCGGTTTCGGTGCAGCCGTGCTCCGAGAAAATTTCGACGACCGGTGCAGTTTCGTTACGGAAGTACTTCCAGTTGGCTCCGCGCCAACCTTGCTTGTAGCCCACGTGGTGCGGAATGGCGAACGCACCGTGATGATGGGCAAAATCGAGCAATTTGTCGGCATGATCGGGCAGGTACAATTCGCCGTCGTCGTCGGGATGGATGACACAGAAATCACCGAAGCGGCTGGAATGCCATTCATAGCCAAGCAATGCGACGAAGTCGTCGCCGCTGGCTTCGCGGAGTAACTGCTTTGTTTTCGGCCAATGTTTCGAGTGGGCCGCGAAGCCACGCACCCATTTCAAATGACGATCACCCGGCATCTTCGGCATATCGTGCCAGGCCGAGTGTCCGGTGAAGGCAAAGAAGTCGAGATGCTCGCGTGCCAGATCGATCGACCGTTCGAGCGAACCTTTGGCATAACCGACCGCGTTGTGATTGTGCAGGTCGCCCCAAAAGAGACGAAACGGTTGCTTCCGCCCTTCAACTTTCAGTTCGGAATCTGCTTGCGCACCGCGCCGGGGGTTGCCCGCGGGCAAAGAATCGTCGGCGATGTTCATCGGAACGGTCATGGGGAGTCTTTCCGAATTTGGTCGGCCAGGGCATAAGTTCTGCCTCGAACGGCAGTATGCGGCAGGTTGCGATGACGGTCAACCGGACAAGTTGGAATCGCTTGGCGGATGGTTTTCTGAAAAATGACGGGAACAATGAACGGCGGCGATGCGTCTTTCCCGCAGGGAGATTCTGTGTATCGACAATCGCGTTCGCTGCCCATCGAAACGGACTGACGGAGAGAGAAACATGAAGGCGTATTCGGCGGCTATTGTCTCGATTTTCCTACTCGGTGTGACGACGGTTCGAGGTGAGGAAATAAAACCGACGGCAAAAGGGAAACCGCAACGCATCAAGATCGCCAAGCCGATTGCCCCGATTGGACAGCCGAAGTACAAGGTTTCGGTACAGTCGAAGCCGAAGTTTCCCAAATCGGACCGGCCGAAGGTGTCTGAACCGGCATCGCTGAGGGGGTTGTCGGTCACGATTCAACCGGAGAAGAAGAGATTTGCCGGCATCGGTCCGTTGGCGTTTGAAGTGCAGCTGACAAACACGTCGAAGAAACCATTTCTGCTGTTTCGTGGAGCAACACTCGGCGAGGGCGCGAAACTGGTGATCTCGAATCGAAAGACGGCGGCGCAGTGGGAGCCGGGATCGCCAGCAGTTACAAAGCGCGGCGCCGTTTCACTGCCACCGGGCAAATCGGTGAAGTACTGGCTGGTGGTCGAGACACAATTTGTTGCGGTTCCGTTCCCGCGGCCGCTGCCTCAGCCATTTCCGCGACCGTTCCCCAAACGGCAACAGCTTGAAGGCAAAGCGGCCGCCGCCATCGAGGCGCCCGCAGATCGACGACGGCCGGCAGTGATTGTCCCGCCGTTTTTCGACTCGGTGATGCCGTGCGGTCAGGGGCCGTGCCGCGTTCGCTTGTTGTTGGAGTTCAAAGGCGATCCGTTGGGCATGTACGCAACCCCGCTATGGACGGGTAAGATTGCCACTGGCACGGTCGATTTTGAAGTCGGTGCGCCACAGCCGTTCCAACCGCCAGTAATCGGCCCGCCGATTGTCGGCCCGCTGACGAAGCAGCAAGCGATCACCGTCGCACAAGCTGCGGCCGAGCGTGCGCTCGATGCGAATTACAAGCCGCTTGCTCCAGTTCGCCCGCCGCATGCAGGCGTGTGGATCAACAATCCGCAAAAGACAGCCCAGGTAAAAAAGGCAAAGAGAGGCGGCTGGACGATCGGCTGGACGCAGGTCCCCAAAGGAAAAGGGTTCCGGTTCAACGTGACGGTGCGGGTTGACACGCGTGGCGGGGTACGCCTGAGAGAAATATTCACCGGCTACTCGCCGCGATGACGCTCGGCCTCTTGTGCGAAATTGATCGACTCAGTGATTTAGGCTTTGATGGAGTGGTCAGCAGAATTCAATCGCGGTAGACCATGCAGTCGGAACACTTCTTCTTGAATTGCTCGACTGCGTCGTCGGAAACCGATGTGCCATACAGGTAAAGTTTGGTGAGTGTACTCAGCCCGGCGAGTTGCTCCAGTCCGGAGTCGCCGACTTCGGTGTACGATAACTCCAGTTCTTTCAGGCCGGTCAGATTCAGGAGTGGCTCGAGATCTTTGTCGGTGATCTTGGCACTATGTAGCCCGAGATACACCAAACTTTCCGATGCCGGCAGTCCTTCGAGGTCCTTGTCGGTAATCGGTGGGTCGACCTGATTGAGGTCGATCTTTTGAACTTCGAACGACTCCTCCGGTATGTCTTCAACCGCGTCGATTTTGAGAATGCTGCCGACAATGTTGACGGTTCCGCCGTGCTTTATCGCCCACTCGGCCGCCGATTTGTCGTCCGCCGTCCCGCCACCGCCGCACCCTGCAACGGTCAGAAGAGCCAGCAAGGCCACAAGTGCCCGTGAAATCGGTATTGTCATTCGGATTTGGCGGAATATCATGGTATTGGATCCAGGGAAGGGACGAATGACTCGTTTTGTGGGACTGGTCATTTGGCAGACAACATCTGCTGAGATGAGACCTCTTGGTCATGTCTCTACAAACGCATACTGGATGCGTTGCTAATCTGCGGTATACTCCATAACGCCTGCACTATTTCCGTTGGCATGGGTTCCGTCGGCACGCACTGTTTCCATCGGAATGGGCAGGTGTGAAACAGACCATGCTTTTCAATGGGCGCGTGGGTTGAGATTACAGGTAGCTGGTTGACGTTGCAACAGGGATGTTGATTGTCGCCGGTCGCATTCAGCGAAGAACGCTGGACTTGGTTTGCGGTCGCTTCGATGTTTGTTTTCGACGTGCCGTTTTGCATTGGCGGTACGCCGAACAGTTCGGGACATTGTTCACTCCAGGATTCGAAGTCCGCTCCGATTGAGGGCGGATGAATACAGCCATCGCATGTGACGCGAGACGCCACATTATCGGCGCGAAGGCTGCTGCGAAACTTGGGCCAAACCGTTAAAATGACGCCGTCATTGTGCGCCGGGAATAAGGCCGATGAGACCTCCCCCAAGACATCCAGCGACGATACCACCCGATGAATTACTTGCCGAATGCGACGTTCAGCGGGTACGTCGTTCCGGACCCGGAGGCCAGCGCCGCAACAAGGTGGAAACAGGAATTGTGCTGACGCATCGCAGCAGCGGGCTGAGCGTCGAGGCGTCGGAACGGCGAAGCCAGATTGAGAATCAGCGAGTCGCCCTGTTCCGACTGCGTTTGAAACTCGCCGTAAAGACTCGTTTGCCCGTCCAACCGGATGCCGCTCCGAGTGAACTCTGGCAAAGCCGTCGCGTTGGGCGTCGAATCTCGGTCAATTCAGAACACGTCGACTTCCCTGCCCTGCTGGCCGAAGTAATGGATGTGATCACAGCCTACGACATGGACCTGCATGCCGCAGCCGACGTTTTGGGAACAACGCAATCGCAGCTCACCCGACTACTGAAGGCCGAGCCGCAGGCATTATCGCTGGTTAATCGCAATCGTGGCGAGTTGGGACTGTATCGGCTGAGATAATCACCGATCCCGTCTGAGGATTATGTCATCCCGGCCCAGCTCGCCGCTCGCAGACTGTTAGTCAACAAAATTGCAGGCGATTGCTTCTGTGCGAATGGACAATCTCTCCCAATTCCGAGAGAATGGAGTTACAGTTGTTTATCACCGTTCCGTGCGTTGCAGAGGAATGTCGCCGTGACGGGATGGGCAGGATATTATCGGCTGCCTGGATCGCAGTGACTGCTTTCCAGATGCGCAGCATAATTCGCAGCAGGATTGTATTTTCGATGGCCGCAAAACCTCGGGTGTTCGACACCGAGACAATAGGTAACACGCTGATTGTGATACCGCACGGTGATGGGCTTGGCTTCCGCTATGTGGACGTGCAGATTGAGGCGAATCAAATCCGCCGCACGATCGCCGAGCCGGGCGTTAATCATCTCGTGATCGATCTGGCCGAACTGGAATATTTTGGTTCAGAGGTCATCGGCGTATTCATCACGATGGCCCGCGAAGCAACGAACCGCGGCGGAAAGGCCGCGATGTGCAACGCTTCAGAGAAGATGCGGCAAGTGCTGGAAAGCATGAAGCTATTCAAACTCTGGCCTCACTGCGACTCGCGCAAAGAGGCTCTCGAGATTGTCGAACCAGGAATCGGATAACCGGCGACGCCGTCGCGAATTTCCGCATCTTCGAAGAATTCTCAGTTCATCCAGTTGCCTCAGTCTTCCAGTTGAAAGTTGATTCTCAGACATCTGACCGCTGATCGTGAAAGGATGAGACATGTCTGTCGGACGTTCCAATCGCAACGGAGGCGACAAGAGCGTGTCGATGGGAGGGTTGCTTGCGTTTTTGGTCGGTTTCGGACTGCTACTGGCATATTGGATGTTTTCCGATCTGACGAAGAACTTCAGCCAATGGGAGCGTTGGGCGTTTGTGGGGACTACGTCGTTTCTCTCGCTCTGGGGTTTGAAGCAAATGACCGAAGCACGACGGCCGAGCGTCCGTCGTCGTCGCCTGAGTCGAAATGACCTCCCAGCAGCCAATGGACAAAACGAGTCAACATCTGCCTGGTCGATCTCATGGGCCGGCATTTTATTGATTTTCGTCGGCGCTCAGTTGCTGCTGACGTTTCGCCTGAAAGTTCCGCCGGGCCTTCCGGCGGTGCTGGTCGCCATCGCCGGGTGTCTCTGCCTCATTTTGGGAGTGCGCAGAATTCTTGCTACGCTGTTGCCCCGAAGATACGCCAACAAACGCCAATATCGCGTCGCGCTCCCCAAGTCCGGCGCCATCTATCTCCTGGTGATGACCGTGCTGCTGGTCGGTTCGCTGCTGGGGCATTCGAACATGCTGATGCTCGTCTTCGCGATGATGGTCGGCCCCTTCGTGTTAAACGGCTGGATTACGTTTTCCATGCTGAGACGAACCAATCTGTCGCGCCGCATCCCCAGAACGATGATCGCCGGCGAGTCGTTCACCGTCGAAGTTCGCCTGAAGAACCGCAAATTGTTGCTGGCCTCAACTGTAATGATGGTGACCGACCAGATTGAAAACGAGTTGGAGCAACTGGATTGCAAGGTGTTGTTTGCCCGTGTTCCGGCACGGTCGTCAAAGACCGACGCCTACCGCGTGTGTCTGATGCAACGCGGACTCTATCGATTTGGACCGCTGCATCTGGCGACGCGTTTTCCTCTGGGAATTGTCGAGAGGCGGCTGATTTTTCCGGCTTTCGACATATTGCTTATCTATCCACGAATCGGACAGTTGACCGACGCGTGGCGACGCGGGCGTTCGATGGCAGCAGAAGTGATCGATCAGCGGACGCCGGCGCGCGGATCGTTTCACGACGAGTTTCACGGCATGCGCGAGTATCGGCCCGGCGACAATCCACGATCAATTCATTGGCGAACATCCGTTCGCCGCAACGAGCTGACCATCCGAGAGTACCAACAAAACCGTAGCCAGGATTTGATGTTGCTGATTGACCTGTGGAAACCGAAAAACGCAACGGAAGCCGATCGCGAGCGAATCGAACTGGCCGTCAGTTTTGCAGCAACGCTGGCTGTCGATCACATGCGAAATGCGCGGGACGCGCGACTCGACGTTGCAGTCGCTGGCCGTGAATTCGAGCGATGGGAAGGCCGCTGCGGCCCCGACGGAATCGATTCGCTGTTGGAAATGCTGGCCTTGTCAGACTCGGATACGAAACCGGATGCGGTTGCACTCTCGACCGATGCGGAGACGCGGCGTTCGTCTTCAACCCGCGTGTTACTGCTCACAACACGCCCGCGTCCATCAGACGTGCTGGATGCCGTCCGCCTGTCAACAGACAACGGCGACGCGCTTTCGTCACTGGGTCATGTTGAAATCATGCCTGTCGGACCCCGCGAGCTTGCCCCTTACTTCACATTTGACGCCGCCAGTTCCAATGGGGGCATGAAGCATACCCCCGCAAATGGCATTTCTGAAGCGCAGTCCGTTTCTGAGAGTTAGACCGAATCTCCCTCATACATCGGGTAATGCATTTGGCCGCCTCGCTGGCGGGGCGTGTTCTCGCCGTTCTGTCGATACTCGTCGAAAATCAATCCGGAACATTCGCCGCGTCGGCGGCCCGGCGTTCTTCGAGCATTCGCAGCAGAGTGGCAACGCCTTCTTCGACCGGAATCTTCTCGGGCCCCTCAGCGGTGCGCCACTTGATTTCCACATTGCCCTCCTGAAGCCCCCTGCCACCGATGACGACCCGCAGCGGAATGCCGACGAGATCGCCATCCTTAAACTTCACACCGGGCCGCGCTTTGCGGTCGTCGAATAAGACGTCAACGCCGGCCGCTTGCAGTTCTTCATAGAAGCGCGTCGCGATCTGCATGACCTCTTCGTCGTCGATTTTCAATGGGACAACGAGTACTTCGTACGGGGCAATCGCCAACGGCCAGATGAGGCCATTTTCGTCGTGCGAGGTCTCGCAGGCTGCCGCCACGATCCGATTAATGCCAATACCGTAGCAGCCCATGATAATCGCATGACGCTGTTCTTTTTCATCGACAAAATAGGCGTTCAACGATTCACTGTACTTCGTACCCAGTTTGAAGACGTGTCCGGCTTCGATCCCGTGGACCATTTCGAGTGTTCCCTCGCAATTCGGGCAGGGATCCTCGGCCACGGCATTGCGAAGATCGTAGGTGGCTTCCACTTGATAATCGCGGCCCATGTTGACGCCGGTGTAATGCGCGTCGGCTGCATTGGCCCCGCTGATCGGGTTGACGAGCAGCGGAATGTCGTGGTCGGCCAGTATCTGGCAGTCGATTCCAACGGGACCGGCAAAGCCGACCGGCGCGCCGGTGACTTCAAAAATCGTTTTCTCGTCGGCGAGTTCAAGCGTGTCGACTTCGAGCGCACGGCGAAGTTTGCCTTCGTTGGCTTCGTGGTCGCCACGTATGAGTACGGCCACCGGTTTGCCGTCGGCCAGATAGACCAATGTCTTGATCATTTCCTCGGGTTTGCGTTTGAGCATTTTGCAGACCTGCTCGATGCTGGTCGCCCGCGGCGTGTCGATCTGTTCCAACGCGTCCCATTCAATCGTCGCTTCGCTGCCCTGCGTCGATCTGTCGCCGGTTCCTTCCCCAACTCGCGGGTCGGTCAGTGGACATCGACGTCCGGTGTCGGCCCGCTCCAAATTGGCAGCGTAGTTGCATTTGGGACAGCGAACGATTCGGTCCTCACCATTCTCAGCGGGAATCATAAATTCGTGCGAAGCGTCTCCACCAATTGCCCCGCTCTCGGCTTCGACCGGCAGATATTCGAGGCCGGTGCGTGCGAAAATACGGCAGTACGCCGCGTACATTTTCTGGTACGAGTCGTCCAACTGTTCCAGCGAGGCATCGAAGCTGTAGGCGTCCTTCATGATGAATTCGCTGGTTCGCAGCACGCCGAAACGTGGACGTTCTTCGTTGCGGAATTTGGTCTGTATTTGAAACATCGTGATCGGCATCTGCCGGTAACTGCTGATATGATGCGCCACCAGATCGGTGATGACTTCTTCGTGTGTGGGGCCAAGTGCCATGTGCACCTGGCGGTCGCCGCGGGGAACCATGAAGTTGATCAGAACGTCGCCGAATGCCTCACGACGTCCGGTTCGTTCGAACAGATCGATCGGTTGCAATGCCGGCATGAACAATTCGACGGCGCCGGCGCGTTCCATTTCCTCGCGCACAATCGCTTCAGCCTTACGAATCGCCCGCCATCCGAGCGGCAAATACGTGTAGGAACCGGACATCACCTGCCGAATCAGACCGGCCCGCAGCATCAATTGATGGCTGGGAATCTCGGCATCGGCGGGAGTTTCCTTCATGGTGGGAATGAATGTCTTAGACCAGCGCACGGGGCGTTCTCTCCAAATGAATGATCGCAATCGTCAGGATGCCTCTCAACGAGACGGCGGCATTCTAGCAGATGGCCGGATGCCTCAAAAGGTCCGGCGACCCAGATCGGTCAAGACCCTTGTTGGCCGGGAGTTACCCCCCTAGAATCGAATCGAGTTGGTCGATGCGTTGATCGTCGGCAATTTGATGGTGTGCATTCCCGGTCTCTCTTCCAGCGGCAGAGTGTTGCCGCGCGCATCCTTTTTGAGACGCGTCAACGATATCGATAGAAAGCGTTCATGTCTCGCCAGAATCTGAAGAAGCTCCACGACGGCGATACGGTCGATGAAATCTACCTGCTTTCCGATAAGCAGCTTCGCGCCAACCGCAACGCAAATCTCTATCTGCTTGCCCAATTACGGGATAGCAGCGGACAGATGAACGGGCTGATGTGGAATGTGACCGAGGATTCGGTCGCCCACATGAACGCTGGCGATTTCGTTAAGGTGAAAGGCAAGGTGCAGCTGTACCAGGGGGCGCTGCAGATGATTGTGGCGGGTATCAGCTCGGTTCCTGCCGACGGTCTCGATGTCAACGATTTCTACCCGCAAACCGGCGAAAAAGTTGAGGAACTCAGCGCGCGGCTCACCGAAATTCTGCTGGAAATTGAAGACCCGGACATCCGAATCCTGATGGAATGCTATCTGGCCGACGAGCCGCTGATGCGCAGCGTCTGCCGGGCACCGGCCGGTGTGAAGACGCACCACGCCCATTACGGCGGTCTGATCGAACATATCGTCAACATTGCGGAGTCGGCGCTCAAAATTCGCGACCTGTACCCGGCCGTCGATTTGAGCCTGTTACTGGCCGGCGTGTTTTTGCACGACCTTGGCAAAGTCCGAGAAATGGCCTACGAGAATTCTTTCATCTACACCGACGAGGGACAACTGCTCGGCCATCTGGTGATAGGCGTCGAAATGCTGAACGAGAAACTGGCGGACTTCGACCAGCGGACCGGTAAACCATTTCCTGAGGAAGCGGCGCTGCGGATCAAGCACATGATTGTCAGCCATCACGGCAGCTACGAGTTCGGCAGCCCGAAACTGCCGATGACGCCCGAGGCAATCGCGCTGCATCATCTGGACAATCTCGATGCCAAGGTGAATGAATTCGCCCGCGAAATCGACGAAGATCCCGTCGCCGATTCCCATTGGACCCCATTCAACCCACGGATTTCGCGAAAACTGTTCAAAGGCCATCGCGCCGACGAAGTGTGACGGCATACAGTCGTCATTCTCAATATCGAATCGCAACGTGAAACCGCGAGAACATTTGGCCGCCCCGCTTGCGGGGCGTGTCGATGACAATTTGATTCCACACACGGGGCAAGCCCCGCGGCTCAGTCGATTCACGCCGCACATGGACGTCTCGATTCAGAAAACAAGCGACCGCCTCAAGCCACGCTGAGATCACATGAACAAACTTGAACAACAAATTCTCGACTTCATTTCCGACCCCGACTACAAGCCGGTCAAGCGGAACAAGCTGTCGAGTCGCCTGAATCTCGCCGATAAGCTGGTCGCCCGACACAACGTGGCACTGCAATCGTTAATCGATGCCGGCAAGGTCTTCGAAAACAAACGCGGGCGGCTGAAGTTGAAGTCGGCCCTGCAGACGATTGCCGGCGTGATCAAACGCACGTCGAGCGGCGCGGGGTTTGTCATTCCGCACGACCGGCCGTCTGATGGCAGGAAAGGCGACATTTACGTCGCACCGGCCGACATGGGTGACGCCTACAGCGGCGATGAAGTCCTGGTGCAACTGCTGAAAGGTGGCGGTCACGGTGGGCGACGGACGGGGCGCATCGAAGAGGTCGTCGAGCGAGCCACAAGCACGTTTGTCGGCACCTATTTTGAGGATGGAGGAAATGGCTTCGTCCGCGTAGACGGCACAACGTTCAACGACCCGATATTTGTGGGCGATCCGGGGGCCAAAGGGGCGCAACCCGACGACAAAGTCGTCATTGAGATGGTGCGATTTCCGACGCACTTCCAGGCCGGCGAAGCTGTGCTGACAACAGTGCTGGGGGCCCGCGGTGAAGTCCGCATCGACACGCTGTCCATCGTCCACGAATTCGGACTCCCCACCGAATTCAGCGACGACGTTCTGGCCGAAGCCCATCGCCAGGCCGACGAGTTCGACGAAACGAATCTCTCCGACCGTCGCGATTTGACCGGCGAAACGATCGTCACCATTGACCCGGCAGATGCCCGAGATTTCGACGACGCGATTTCGCTGGAACAAACGCCCGACGGTCATTGGCATCTGGGAGTTCACATCGCCGACGTCGCCCATTTTGTTCAGCCGGGATCTCCGCTCGACATTGACGCCCGCTTTCGCGGCACCAGTGTCTATCTACCCCACCACGTCATTCCCATGTTGCCGGAAGTCATTTCCAACAGTCTGGCCAGTTTACAGCAGGGTAAGGTTCGCTACACAAAATCAGCATTCATCGAGTATTCGGCCGAGGGGATTCCGCTGCATACCGAGTTTGCCAACACGGCCATCCTCGTCACTCGACGATTCGCCTACGAGGAAGTGTTGCCCATCGTTCGCGAGCCGGACCGCTTCAAGTCGAAAGTTGCCACGAAGGTGCGAGCGTTGCTAGGCCGCATGCACACGTTGGCAATGCTGCTTCGACGTCGCCGTTTTGAAGCCGGTGCGCTGGAATTGAATTTGCCGGAGGTCAAAATCGACTTCGACAAAGATGGCCGTGTGTGCGGGGCACACGAATCGGAACATGATGAAAGCCACCAGATCATTGAAGAGTTCATGCTGGCCGCCAACGTTGCTGTGGCGACGGAATTATCGGACCGTGATCTCACGTTTTTGCGCCGCGCTCACCCCGATCCCGATGAGCGAAAACTGCGGCTGTTTTCCGAGTTCACCAAAGCCCTCGGCCATCCGCTGCAGCAATACCAAAGCCGCCGGGCGCTGCAGAACCTCATCGATCGCGTTCGCGACGAGCCGCCCGAACATGCCGTCAACTATGCGCTGCTGCGGAGCATGAAGCAGGCGGTGTATACCGGCGATGTATTCGGCCACTATGCCCTGGGAGAAGAGCATTACTGCCACTTCACCAGCCCCATTCGGCGTTATCCCGACCTGACCATCCACCGGCTGATCGGCGCATTGGCGAAGCGAAAGGGAGGCAAAAAGGGAATGGCCGAGACCGAGGTCGCGAAATTGGCCATTCACTGCTGCATGACCGAGCGCCGAGCAGCAGCAGCCGAGCGGGAACTGACCAAGGTCAAACTGCTGACGTACATGGAAGGACAAATCGGCGAGGAACTCGATGCGGTCATTACCGGGGTCGAGCGTTTCGGCCTGTTTTGCCGTGGGATCGAAATGCCGGCTGAAGGCTTCGTTCACATCACGGCAGTCGATCCGAACGATTATTTCGACTACGAAGCGGCAACAATGACGCTGACCGGACGGCGAGGCGGTCGAGTATACCGGCTGGGCGACAACATTCGCGTCACGGTCGCACACGTCGATGTCGATCGACGTGAACTCGACTTCCGCATCGTTGTCCCGTCGAAGTCCAAAACGAAACGATCATCCACCGCGAGCGCGAGGTCTCAGAAAAAGCATCCAGCCGATGCGACAGCAAAGGCGAAGCCGAAGGACAAGAAGCGCAAGAAACGGTCCGCACGCAAAATGCCCACAGGCAAAGCCGCCCGCAAGAGAGCTGCAGCCAAGAAAACGGGGACGAAGAAAACCGGCGTCAAGAAAGCCGGGACCAAGAAAACCGGAACCAAGAAAACTGGCGTCAAGAAAACTGGATCCACGAAAGGCGCCAACGCAGGCAAACGCCGACGCAAATAATTGATCACCCCTGATTGAGCCGAAGATTGTCATCGTCACACCCCAAAGCCCACGGGCTGCGGCCCGTGGGAACGAGTAACTGATTCCGTTCTTATCCAACAACTCACCATGCCGACGATTGAAGTTGAAACGGCTTCTCGTATAATCGCGGAAGGTTGGAGTTTGGGTCTGCATGTTTGCCAGATTGTACCCAACCGCATTTGCCAGTCGTTTAGGTCGTTCACCGTTTTGACGAAACGAAATTGACACCTGTGAGATTCTGTCGTTCGCGGCTGAATCCGCACGCGGTTCTGTGTTGGGTGTCGGCACGGTTCCGTCGTTTGAGGAAAGGGCCTGAAATTGAACTGGCTCAAAACTGCACTCACTTCTTCCGTCGGAAAGAAGTTTGTGATGGGGATCACCGGGCTGCTGTTGTGCGGCTTTCTGGTAACCCATCTCGCTGGCAATCTACTGCTGCTCGCCGGTGATGACGGCGTTTCGTACAACGCCTATGCCCATGCGCTGCACAGCAATCCAAAACTCATCATGGTTGCCGAGGCGATTCTGGCGACGCTGTTCCTCACACACATCTACCTGGCCTTCGCCACCACCAGTGAAAACCGTGACGCTCGTGGGCCGGTCGGTTACAGAAAAAAGAACAGCAAGATTCAAGACCGCTCGCTGAAGGCCAGCCTGTCTCCCAGCAACTGGATGTTTGCCAGCGGTGCGGTTCTGCTTGCCTTCATATTGCTACATCTGGTGGACTTTACACTCGAATTGCGGCCAGAGGACGAGATCCAGGCTGCCTATTCTGCGGTCACAGAAGTGGCTGGTGAGAATGGCGAGGAAGAGTCGGGTGACAACGCAGTGTCCCAAGAAACGCATGAAACACACGCCTACAAAAACGCATTTAAGAAGGCGACTGTGATTCTAAGAAACCCAATAAGTTGTATCGGCTACTTGATCGGTTGTGCGTTCTTGGGTTGGCATCTTGGTCACGGTTTTTCCAGTGCCTTTCAATCGCTGGGAATTAACCACCCAAAGTGGAATCCGATCATTCACTACGGAGGAATCGCTTTTGCGATTCTCATTGCCGTCGGCTTTGGCATCTTTCCACTTTGGGCGTTGCTCTAATCTGTGCTGTGATCGACTGAGGAAATAGACCAATGGCTGAGGCCGCAAGCAGCTTACTTGACTCAAAAGTCCCCGACGGTCCGTTGACCGAAAAGTGGGACCGACACCGCTTCAATATGAAGCTGGTGAACCCGGCGAACAAACGTAAGTACCGCGTTTTGGTTGTGGGGACCGGATTGGCCGGCGGTTCGGCCGCCGCATCGCTTGCCGAGTTGGGTTACGACGTCCATTCGGTTTGCCTGCAGGATTCGCCCCGACGCGCACACAGCATCGCCGCACAGGGCGGAATCAACGCTGCCAAGAACTACCCCAACGACGGCGACAGCATCTGGCGGCTGTTTTACGATACCGTCAAAGGCGGCGACTATCGCAGCCGCGAGGCGAACGTCTATCGGCTGGCACAGGTCAGCAACAGTATTATCGATCACTGCGTCGCGCAAGGCATTCCGTTTGCACGGGAATACGGCGGCACGTTGTCTAACCGCTCGTTCGGCGGTGCGCAGGTCTCACGAACATTCTATGCCCGCGGCCAAACCGGCCAGCAATTGCTGCTGGGTGCTTACAGTTCCATGATGAGGCAAGTCGAAGCCGGCCGTATCAAACTGTCAACCCGCAAGGAAATGCTCGATCTGGTGGTGATCGACGGCGTCGCCCGGGGCATCGTCACCCGCGATCTGGTCACCGGCAAGTTCGACACCTTCGCCGCCGATGCCGTGCTGCTCTGTACCGGCGGTTATGGCAACGCCTTCTATCTTTCGACCAACGCCAAAGCAAGCAACGTCACCGCCGCCTGGAGATGCCACAAGCGGGGCGCGTTTTTTGCCAACCCCTGTTACACGCAAATTCACCCAACCTGCATTCCCGTGGCCGGCGATTACCAGTCAAAGCTCACGCTGATGAGCGAAAGCCTGCGGAACGATGGCCGCGTGTGGGTCCCGAAAAAAACCGGCGACCACCGGCCGGCATCCGAAATCCCCGACGACGAACGTGACTACTATCTCGAGCGCCGTTACCCGGCCTTCGGCAATCTCGTCCCCCGCGATGTCGCTTCCCGCGCAGCAAAAGAGCGATGCGACGAAGGCTATGGCGTCGGTTCGACCGAGAAAGCCGTCTTCCTCGATTTCCGCGACGCGATCAACCGGGACGGCGAAGATGTGATTCGTGCCAAGTACGGCAACCTGTTTCACATGTACCAGAAAATCACCGCCGAGAACCCCTATCAGGTGCCGATGCGGATCTACCCGGCCGTGCATTACACCATGGGCGGACTGTGGGTCGATTACAATTTGGAAAGCACAGTCCCCGGCCTGTTTGTTCTTGGCGAAGCGAACTTCTCCGATCACGGTGCCAACCGGCTCGGTGCCAGCGCACTCATGCAGGGTCTGGCCGACGGTTACTTTGTCATCCCCTACACACTGGGCAATCATCTGGCGAGTTGCCCGTTGCCCAAAGTCGATACTGACCACGCGGCATTCGGCGAAGCGTTGGAGCAGGCCAAGGGCCGAATCGATTCGTTGTTGGCGGTAAACGGCAAACGCACCGTCGAAAGCATGCACCGCGAATTGGGGGCCATCATGTGGGACCACTGCGGCATGTCGCGTAACGCGCCGGGGTTAGGACAGGCCGTCGACAAAATCCGCGCGCTCCGCGAGGAATTCTGGAGCAACGTGAAGGTGATGGGCAGCGGCGAGAGCTTCAACCAGAACCTCGAACATGCCGGGCGTGTCGCCGACTTCCTGGAATTCGGCGAACTGTTTGCGGCCGATGCACTCAACCGCGAAGAATCGTGCGGCGGACACTTCCGCGACGAACACCAAACCGAAGACAACGAAGCCCGGCGCGACGACGAAAACTTCGCCTACGTCGCGGCCTGGCAATTTAACGGCGTCGGTGAGAACTCCACGCTGCACAAGGAACAGCTCGCATTCGATCACGTTCCTTTGGCAACACGCAGCTATAAATAATTGTGATTCAAAGCCCACGGGCCGCGTCCCGTGCGGCTCCTCGAACAGGAATTTCAAATCCATGAGCGAGACCCTCAGCCTCACGCTCAAAATCTGGCGACAACCCAGTGCGGGGGAGCGCGGTAACTTCGGGATCTATTATCTCGAAGGCATCTCGACGCACATGTCGTTCCTCGAAATGCTCGACGTTCTCAACGAACAGTTGATCGCGCAGGACGAAGAACCGGTCGCCTTCGACCACGATTGCCGTGAGGGCATTTGTGGCATGTGCGGCGTGATGATCAACGGCCAGGCCCACGGTGCCGACACCGAAACCACCACCTGCCAACTTCACATGCGCCGATTCAACGATGGCGATACGATTGTCATCGAACCTTGGCGGGCAAAGGCGTTTCCCGTTGTTCGCGATCTGGTTGTTGATCGTTCATCGTTCGATCGAATTATTCAGGCTGGCGGCTATGTCTCGGTCAACACCGGCAATGCACAGGACGGCAACGCCCTTCCCGTACCCCACGACGATGCCGAAGCGTCGATGGATGCCGCCGCCTGCATCGGCTGCGGTGCCTGCGTTGCATCCTGTAAGAACGCCTCAGCCATTCTGTTCACCTCGGCCAAGGTGTCGCAACTCGCGCTGCTGCCGCAGGGTAAGCCAGAACGAAAACAGCGAGCGTTAAAAATGGTCGCGGCGATGGACCTCGAACAGTTTGGCTCGTGCACCAACACCTACGAATGCGAAGCCGCCTGCCCCGCTGGAATTTCGGTAGAAAACATCGCCCGGCTCAATCGCGAATACCTGTGTGCCGCAGCGACATCTAAGTGATTGTGTCCTGCGATTTAGCCACCCCTCTTGCGGGATGTGACTGCAACAAATTGTGATGGAACACGCGGGGCAAGCCCCGCGGCTAAACGAAACTTCTGGCCGCTATGCTCCAAACCGCCTGTCACAACTGGCACGTCGGGCAGAACGCCCGCATGGTTGATTTCGCTGGCTGGGAAATGCCCATCCAGTATTCCACCATCACCGAGGAACACCACGCCGTCCGCCGCGCTGCCGGACTGTTCGATATCGCCCACATGGGCCGCATCAAGTTCACCGGCCCCGACGCCGCCGCGTTTCTCGATTCAATCGTTACCAACAACGTCGCGGCCATCGAAGTCGGCCAGATTCGCTACGCGCTGGTGACCAACGAAACGGGCGGAATTCTCGATGATGTCCTCGTCTATCGGCTCGACAATTCCTACCTGCTCGTTGTCAACGCCTCAAATCGCTTGAAGATTCTCGACTGGATCGAGCAGCATCGTAGCCGCTTCGATGTTACCGTCGAAGACCGCACAGCGGATGATTTCATGTTCGCCCTGCAGGGGCCGCGTGCCATCGGGATTCTCAATCCACTCGTCGAAGACTGCGACATCGCCGAGATCGGTTATTACCGAAGCGCGGCCGTCAATTTCGGCGGCGAGCCAGCGCTACTCAGCCGCACCGGGTACACCGGCGAAGATGGATTCGAGATTATTTGTGCGACCGCAAACGGCGCAGCCCTCTGGAAGCAGGTGATCGAAGCGGGTCGAGAACACGGCTTGCTCCCGGCAGGTCTGGGATGCCGCGACACATTGCGGCTCGAAGCGGCGATGCCGTTGTACGGCCACGAACTCGATGAAATCACCGATCCCTACACCGCCGGCCTCGCATTCGGTGTGAAGCTCGATGCCGCCGACTTCATCGGCAAATCGGCTGTCGCCGAAAAAAAGGCCGACACAAACCGCAAACGTCGTGTCGGCCTGCAACTCGAAGGCCGCCGCATCGCCCGCGAGGGAGCCAAGGTTTTATCCGGCGAAAAAGAAATCGGCCAAGTCACCTCCGGCACGTTCTCGCCAACGCTCGAACAGTCCATCGCAATGGCCTACGTCACCGCCGATCAAGCCGCCATCGGCACCGCGCTGGAAATCGACATCCGCGGCAAACGCCACGCGGCCACGGTCGTCAAACTGCCGTTCTACAAACGCGGCTGAGCGAGCGGAACAGAAACCCGGTTTTTTGAAAAAGCCGGGTTTCTCAACGCGGTCAGGCGATAGGCGTGTTTGCCGGTCTCTACCGGGTTTGTTACTTTTGAGTCGATATCCCCTCCGGCAGTCCTGGACTACCGATAAGTCGCAAATTGACGAGCAAACGCCATAATTTGGCGCGTTTGGGGGGGCATGCGTACAAAGCCCCCGCTGCGACGTATTTGCTGGCGAAATTTCGCACACTGCAGCAGTGAAATGGCGTTACTACTCACCGGCGATTGGTATGGACTGGATTTGGTGATTTCGGTAGGAGCGTCTGGTAAGGAGTTTACCAGATGGTCGAATGTTTGCCGAATGTCTCTGAACTTTCCCCGGATGAAAAA
>Ga0209501_10001173_pt1 | contig 29491 bp, 11 predicted proteins | sample ArcticOcean_MG_C_4_FD_187434 | JGI IMG/M metagenome (GOLD analysis project Ga0209501, IMG submission 187434) | Marine microbial communities from western Arctic Ocean - ArcticOcean_MG_CB4_134 (SPAdes) (version 2) | ecosystem: Environmental > Aquatic > Marine > Oceanic | place: Arctic Ocean...
ATGAATGGCAAAATCCAACTCGTTATTGGTAATCAAACAAATATAATCCCGAGGTTGAATGGCAGAATCCTGTTCGCTATTGGTAATCAAAGAATTAGGCTACCACCCTTCTTTAGAGAGCAGGTTTTTTCGTTTATTTTAGGTTAAATATTGATTTACCTCTTCAATTTTCTTGATTAAAGGTAGCCGTTGTCTTGAAGCGTAGATAGCGAGTCGGTAAACTTGAGGCGTAGAGATGTCGGTTGCTGAAAAGGCTAGAAAAATCACGACTAATACCTTGCAGGAGATGAAGGATGCTGGTGAGAAAATCACCATGTTGACTGCTTATGATTTTTCTTTAGCAAAACTTGTTGACAATGGCGGCGTTGATGTCATCTTAGTGGGTGACTCGGCTTCCAATGTGATGGCAGGAAACGAAACTACAGTCCCTATCACCCTTGATCACATGATTTACCACGCTCAATGCGTTGTTAGAGCGGTTGACCGTGCACTAATTGTGGTTGACATGCCATTTGGCTCCTACCAAGGCAATTCTAAATTAGCTCTAGAAAGCGCAATTCGAATTATGAAAGAGAGTGGAGGTCATGCAGTAAAACTTGAGGGAGGTGCAGAAATAGTTGACTCTGTTAAACGTATTTTAACAGCAGGAATCCCAGTGATGGGGCATCTCGGCCTTACCCCTCAATCAATTTACAAGTTCGGAACATATACTGTTCGCGCCCGCGAAGAAGAAGAAGCCGAGAAACTTATTGCAGACGCAAAGATGCTTGAGCAAGCGGGTTGTTTCGCAATCGTATTAGAAAAAATTCCAGCAGGGCTTGCAACCAAAGTATCCAAAGCAATTTCAATTCCTACAATTGGAATCGGCGCAGGAGCAGGAGTTGACGGACAAGTCCTAGTTTTACACGACATGCTAGGGATTACAATGGATTTCAGCCCGAGATTCCTTCGCCGTTACCTCAATCTTTCAGAGAAAATTGAGGGCGCAATCAACAATTATGTCGACGATGTAAGAACTGGTGAATTCCCCAATGAAAACGAACAATATTGATACGCAAAATCAAGGGTGTTGTATCATGGAAAAAGATAGTAATTTGAGTGGCTTGAACTCAATTAAAGATATTTGGAATAGATTACCGCTAGTGATGAAAATTGGTATCGTGCTTGCAGACCTTTTTGTTTTAGGTTTCCTCATTTATTACTTCAATAGTTAAGTTGATTAATCCTTTTTCTCCCATCCTATAGGCTCAAAACTCCATAATGCTGGTTTGCCATCAACATCAAAGTACCAACCTGATTCACCTTCCTTTGTACCTGGTAGGGGTTTGAGAATATCCCCTTCCGATTGAGGTCCAAGGCCAGGTACGATATCTTCGGGTTCAAAATCGTCGTCAATATCATCACCCCACGCCCCCCATTCAATCTCCTCAGTTTGATTATCCTCTTTGTCATCAGAATCTTCTTTTTCTACGGGTTCAACCTCTGATGTTTCTAGATTTTCTACTTCCTCCTCTTTTTCTAAGGGTGCAGTCTCCTCAGATGGCTTCTCCTCTTCGGCACTAGAATCTTCTTTTTCTACAGGTTCAATTTCTGATGGTTCTTGACCTTCTACTTTCTCAACTTCAGGTTCTTTCGTATCAACGTCTTCTGTGGCGGCATCAATTTCTTTAGAATCATCTTGTTCTGTTGTTTCTTCACTTCCTTCTGCGTCTGGCGATGTAAACATAGACAGAGCGCTACTAAGGGAAGAGGGTTCTTCAACGCCTTCGCTCTCAATGTTTTCGCTAGCAGTTGGTCCAAGAGCATTCAAGGCATCAGTGGTAGATAATGGTGTGTTGGCACTTGCTTCAGGATTGGGTTGTGGTGTGGGTGTGGATGTGGTTGTGGGTGTGGGTTGCAATGCTGTGGCATCGTTAGCCGCTCCAGTTATGCCAGGTGTGCCCCAGTTTTGTACGGGTGGTGCTACCTGAGTTGTGCCGGTTGAGCCGACATTTGAAAAACCACCTTGGGGGGTGGGTTGTTGTGCTGATTGGCCTGGAATATATTGTTGGTCTGAACGCACGAATACACCTAATGTGGGCGCAGCAGAAGATGAATTTGGGGCAATTCCCGTCCCGAACATGAATGCTGGTGGCGGTGGAGTTGGCGGTGCAATTCTTGACATTCTCGGGTTTGCCGGTGGTGGAAGTGGTACACCTAATTCTTTCACTGCTCTCTCCTTTTCTTCTTCTGCTAATTCCTCTTCATATTCATTTGCTAATTTTTTAACTCGAGAATATACTACAAGGAGGACAATTGAAATTAGTATTGCAATTAGAACCGCACCACCAGCCATCACATCGGTACTGCTGCCAAATTGCCCATCCAGCAAAGTTGCTTGAACATCAATGAATCCAGTTCCTTCTGACCCTTCGTACATTGCGGTGACAATGTGTTGTTCTCCGTCATTATCCAAATAGAGGCGCCAGCCCAATTCTTCGTCACATTTTGTTTTCCCAGCTGATGAAGTCATTGTCAAATCACACAGCGGTATTGAGACTCCGTTTCCACTTACATCAAATCCTCTCACGTTGTAAAGAACAGATTCTCCCTGAACCCCACTATCTGAAATGTACACCTCTAAATGGTCGAGCGGACCAGGTGTTACATAGACCAAAATGGTATACTCCTTGCCATTTGCAAAGGCGTGAAGTTGTGTCCAGTTGACGCCATCAGCATGGTACACATAATCCCCAGCACCTCCACTAACTTCTATTGAGCCGAAGTTCTCATCAACAGTCCAATTTGGATTATATGGGTGCCAATCGCCCATCACATCTAGACCTTCGACATGTAGGGGAAGGCTTTCGCCTGTTACTACAGTAAGGTACCAATCTCCATCAGTAGTGGTGACATTGATGTCAACCGGTTCTGACCATCCAACTTGTACTCGGATGGATGAAGGCCTGCCGCCTGATTCTACTAGGATATTGTGTTGACCTTCTGTTGATGGGGTAAATGTATTATTGACTGAATCTATTGATTCATCTCCTGATGACCCATCAACAGACCAATTGAATGTTGCATCTGGGATGATGTTGCCATCTAGGTCTGTTGCAATCGGATTCAATTGCAAGACATCTCCTGTTTTGAGATTTGAATCATGCCCATCTATCGAAATAAGCGAAATTCTCCCTACTCTAACATCAAAAACCAACTCATCTGACATGTTTACATTACCACTTGCTGGTCCGTTATATTCCGCTCTCACGGTCCAATTCCCAACTAGTGTGCCATCAAATGTGGCTAGGCTTGCATTTCCTGATATCCAAGCATTTGCTTGAGGAGCGAGAGTTGACCAGTTCCCTTCAACTTCGAGGAGGTTACCGCGTATATCTACAATAGACATCGTCAAGTCAACTGATTCGTCAGAAGTAAGAATCGTTCTATCAACATTAACCACCAAGTCAACACCCATCCCTCGGCTAACGTTAACTTGCCAAGATGAAGTAAATCCTCCCGTAGTTACTGAAATTGTTTGAACCCCAATTGGTCCTGGGGTCCATATGGCTGCTTGTCCTGGTTGAACATGGATTGAAGATCCTTCAGGAATCGTCCAATCTGTACTTGGAACAAACATTGTTCCCGAATTACCTCTGATATCGGATTCTGTCACCGTTAATTGAACCACTTCATCAGCACTCAAGTTTTCCTTGTTACCTGACAAATTGATGCTTTCAGTAGCACCCAGTACGACAATCACTTGTACCGATGCAGTTACTTCTGCTGAACAAGCCCAAACAGTATGATTTCCAATTAAATTAGGGTAGTAAATTGCTTCGGAACCACCCTGGGGTGAGATGCTACCTTCGCTTACACTCCAGTCAGGCGTTCCACCTAACGGTGTGCCAGCAGAATTGTATAAAGTGGCATTGAACAACCTGCTTTGATCTGCTGGCAAGGTAACTGGGCCAGGTGGTAGAATTACTATTGAATCAGTATTTGCTGGCCCTGAGCAAGTTCGCGCTGAAGCATTTTCGCTTTCATATTCAATTTGATTATCCAATTGGTCACTGAGAATAGGAATATAGGAAGTTGAGACCAATATCAAAATTGATAGCAAAAATGCAGAGAAATATGTTCTAGCCATTTTCAACATCTCCTTTTTGTTATTCTAGCCTGTTCGATGCCATATGCCACCATCATCAATGTCCCAACGAGATGGATTCCCTTCACCATCTAGGTACCAGCCTGCTTCTCCTTGAGTGGTTCCCGACATTGCTTTCATTATCCCCTTTTCACGCACATCTGACTTTCCCGATTGACTTTCTTGAGGCGCCGGCTCCACCACTTCCTCTACTACTGTTTCGCTTATCGGAGTGGGTTCAAGGTTGACAATCTCCTGAGGTTTTTCATCCCATTCAGGTTTTTGCTCCACTTCAATTACTTCACTAATTTGTGTAGGTGGGTTTCTCACACTCTCTTCGTAAACGATTTCGTATGCGGCGATTTGCTCATCACTCCAGCCCTGGGTTCTGCCCCATTCCCAAACTTGCTCAGTCGTCCATGAAGATTCATTCAATTCAGTTGATTGAGTAGTTGTGGTATCTGATGTGTTATTAGTCCATACTTCAGGTTCTGCTTGAGTAGGTTGTTGAATCGGTTCAATTTGTTGAGGCATCGCCAAAGTTTCATGGTAAACAGGTTGTGTAAGGTCGCTGGGACTAGACAATTCTAGAGGTGCTGCTGGGGCCACTTGAGGTATTTGCTGATGACCGCCCCACTGTGGCTGAGCCATTTTCGGTTGCAATTGTGTGAAGGCTTGTCGGGCTGCTGCTCTTGCTTTCTTTGATGGCTTGTAGCCAGCCATCGGGTCAAAGGTTTTGCGTGGTTCATCAACACCGAAATGGTGGTCAAGAGCCGCTTCTTCTTCACGACTTCTACGCCTTAGTCTTGCGATTAGGAGTACAAACATAACCACGGTCGCAGCAATTCCAGCCCACAGGCTTGTGGCTAAAGTTGAATCCCCAAAGGCTCTCAGTGGGTCTGCAGATACATCAATGAAAGTTTCACCTTGGGCGGTTCCATAAACAACACTAATTCTTTGCTGAGACCCAGAATTCTGAATTGCCATCTGCCAAAAACCACCAGTAGAGTGGCCGAAATTACCCGCACTACTTGTCAATTGAACATTGTCTGGATTGAGTGAAATTTTGTTTGCACCATAGTCGTAGGCGGTTACTTCAACATCAATAATATCACCAGTCTTAACATTCTCTTTGGCGATGTTAATGACAATATTGACGACTTCTCCATGAAGTACCATTACTGAAATTGAACCATCTGCTAGGCCAGAGTGGAACTGTAAGTTATGAGTTCCGACTCCCTTGCCACGGACTAGATATTCTCCTGCCCTTGTGCCGTTGGCCAAATCTACACTATTGTGAGGGATGGACCATGTTACATCGCTACCAAAGTCGTTCCCATCAAGATCGGTTGCATTTATTTGAATGCTAGTAATATTTCCACTTTCTACTACCAATCCATTAGTTTCTAAGGCTCGAATTGTATGTGCGATTCCTGGTTCAATGTCAATTCCCAAAGAGGCGAAAACACCTGCTGCTTCAACTTCAATTTCATGGTGACCAGATAGTACTGGGTACCAAATCGCCTCATTTGTTCGCATCTCTTCAGTTCTGTCCGTTTGTGAGCCATGATGGATAAAACTCCAGTTTAATTGAATGTCATTTAATTGATTTCCATCTTCATCAAAGAAGGTTGGTGCGAAATCAATCCAACTATCTGCCGAGACTTGAGAACCTTCGCCAGAGAGAATTATCTGTGCCAAAGAGCCGGGAATTACTTGCAACATCAAATAGGTCGAAAAATCATTATTTCCATCATTATATTCTGCTTTGATGGTCCAATTGCCAGCAACAACACCCTCGAATTGAGCCCCATTAACTGTGGGGCTTAACCACGGAGCAGCCACAGGTTCTAACACCAACCAAGTACCATTGACTTGCCAGCGATTTCCTTTGGAATCTTCTGCTGTTAGAGTCAAAGGTAATACTGCATCAGCGCTGATAACTTCTGTTTCACTAGCAATTAATAAGCGGTCAACTGAACCATGTGACACGGTAATTGTTGCGTTTGACCATTCATCCTCAACGTGAACTCCAACCTGCCAAACACCTTCTCGCCTTGGCAGCCATTCAACTCCCGCCGGTGTCATTCGGAAGTTTCCATCTTCAGCACTCCAATTTGACAGCGGTATTCTTACCGGGGCGATATTTCCCATTACATCATACCAGTTAACAATTAGAAGAACTGCTTCATCAGCGGGCTGAGAGCCGTTTGGTGCAATTAACTCGATGGAGGACAAAGCACCCGGCGTCACTTCAACATAGGTGTGCCCACTAGCCCCACTGGTGCTAGTAGCGTTGATGCGCCATGTCCCAACTTCGCCACCGCTGTAGATACCTACGGCATCAACGTAGCCACTGCCCACATCCCAACTAATTGAGCCGGCGGCTTGATTTGGCAGTAAATTTCCAAGTCTGTCAGTAACTGTGTAAATAATTGGAACTTGTTCACCTGAGGCCACTGATAAATTAGATTCAATCATGATATTCGTTGCCGACCCAGGTGATACAGTGATATCGGCGGTAGCGAATAATGACTGCCACATCACAGTAACTTGGTCGGAACCTACAGATGTAGGTTGATAGTATCCGGTTTCATTTACAATACCATAATCAGAATACCAAGTCAATGTTGCGCTATCAACAGAGTTACCATTCGCATCAACAAATGTGGTGTTGAATTGAAAAGAGTCATCAATAGTTAATTCAACGGATTTTGTTTCTAAGTCAAGATTAACCGGCGTTCCCGGATCAACTTGTAATGCTAAAGAGCCAGTGACTCCCGTAATAGTTGCACTAATTTGAGTAGTGCCTGCTATATCTGGGGTGAAAAGCCCACCTGAGTCAACTGTGCCGGCGTTAGAGGACCAAGAAACAACACCTGCAATGGGATAACCAGTTCCACTTCTCGCTTGGGCTTCAAGGTTGAGAAGATTATCTGCATCAATACGGTGTGGTGCTTTGGGAAAGACATCAACCCATTGTGCGGTCAAAGGTAGAACACTAATTCCCCAGTCATATGTGACATTGAGACGAGGCCTATCAGATGAGAAAACATACTCACTTGAGTGAAAGCTAACCCATTCTTCACCCCACGCAGGGCCGGTTAAGAGTACAGATGCAGAAGGGTCATTTCCATTGATGTAGCGCTCATACGCAACTTCAACAGATCTTGTGACATCAATTTCAATCCAGCCTTGAGATGTGACCATCACCTCATCCATTAGGCCTCCAGAGTCAGCATTTCCGAGTGCCCCTCCTACATTCCATGAGGTCCAATCCGTGGTATCTGCATCCCACGTTTCATCATAGACAACCCAACTTCTGATTTCTGGTTGCCCACTCAACTGCTTAACATGAAGTGCCAAAGTTGCAGATTGTATTGTCACGTTGGTGAACATACTGGCCTGAGATAAATCAATTCCAAATAGGGTATTCCAGCGACTGCTGGCATTCGCTGAGAAGCCAGTTTTCAATTCAGTGTCGCTACCATAATTGTTGGATGGTTGAGCCGCACTCAACCAAGTATCTTGAATTCCGGGATTTCCCGCACTTCCTAGCCAGTAAGAATTTCCAGCGGAGCCGTTGCCAAGATCGGTGTAGTCATCATCGTTGGCAGATGGCGGTGTTGATGAATGAAAAATCTCTTGATTATCAATAAAATCCACATTTTGGTATGCAATTGCCCAAGGGCAAATCATGATGATTGCTATCATCAGGGATATCAAAGGGTTGCGGAACATGGCGTCGCCTCACCTATGAGGCTAGCCTTCCTTCATCAAATATCCCCCGAATTGTTGGAGGAGGTGTCTCCTATGGAGACACCTGTATTACTAAACCATGGAAGTTGATTTTCACTTAATCTTCCCAAACTTCCCAGTCATCCATGTCTGTAGAACGGTACCACCAGACACCTTGGTCATCTTCCCACCATTCGGTGCCATCTTCATCTACGGAGATATTTGGGTCGCTTTCGCCACCATCAGATTCTGATTGTATTTCTTCTTCAACATAATTGTCAGAAAGTGTGTCAGGTTCGTCGTATTCCCCTTCACTAACGTCGTCATAACTCTCATATTCATCGTAGAATTCCTCTTCTTCATCATCAGCTCCGGCTTTCCTGAGTAGTACAACCAGGGTAGCAATTATTCCAACTATTACCAATGCTCCTAGTGCAGCACCAACATAGTATAGAGTTCCGCCAGCCTCAAAGAATCCGAACAACGTCGGTGTGACTTGCACAAATTCAGAATCGTACTTTTCTTGTGCGACAACAGTCACTTCTGACTGCCCTTCATCAAGCATGTAGATTTGCCACTGATTATTAGAAATCTTAGTGGTGACGTGGAGTTCTCCACCGTGATAGACAGTACCTTCTTCTGGCACCTCTATCTCATTTCCAAATGCATCGAAGGCGCGCACATCAATGGTAATTGTTTCTTGTTGGCCAACAACCAAGTCAGGCGTGATGGTCATCTCAAGAGTTTCAAGAGTTGACGGTGTAACACTGACATTCCAAAAGCCAGTCAAACTTGCGTATGTGTACTCTAGACTGTAATTGTCCACAGTTGTGCCGTGCCATGAATATGCCCCAACCTCTTCTTCGTCAGTAAAGTCGCTTGCTGGGCTACCTGACCAAGTAACATCAATTGCAAAGACGTTTCCATCGGAGTCTGCCGCTGATAATTCTATTGAAATGGTAGCACCTGCTACTAAGGTAATAGCACTTGAATTCTTGTAGAGTACTACTGCAGCCCCATGACTTACTGTGACTTCAACCATAGCCTGATAAGCTCCAGAAATACCACAGATTAGCCAGGTTCCTTCTTCAGAAGCATCCCAGGTGTAGTCATTGCTCTGTAAGGTGGTAGTCAATTCATTACCCCAACTATTACAGGATGGAGGTCGAGTTGTTGGACTATCTGCATCCCAAATAAACCAGGTCAAGATATCTGATTCCAACAGGTTTGAATTTTGGTCTCTAGTAATTGGATTCAATGCCAATGATTCATCTGCAGTCATTTGGGTTCCGTGCCCAGTAAGCACAATGCTAGACAATGGTCCAGCCTCAACTGTGAATGCTTGTGAATCAGTCATTGCAGTTGCTCCATTGTGCATATAAGTTGCAGTAACGGTCCATGAGCCTGCTATGACAGCATCAAAGTCTGCATATGAAAGAGAGGTTGCCAACCAACTTTGGTCGGCCATGCTTTCTTCTATTTCCCAAACGTCAATTGAGCCAATCCACTCGTTGCCATACTGGTCGTAATTATACGCATCAATTGGTACAGAAGCCCCTGAAATAACGATGTCGCTAGAACTAATTCTTATGTCAATTCCAACTGCTTCACCGTGGATGACTGAGATGATTATTCTAGTTGTGATGCCTTCTAATGTGGCATCAATTGTCTGGGTGGCGGCACCGATTGGACTCCAACGAACCGGTTCTTCTTCAAACAGAGTACCATTTGAGACCATCCATGCACTTGCAGGCAGAGTGACATTCAATCGATTACCTCTGATATCAATTCTGACGGTATTAATCGTTAACTCCTCATCTGCAGTTAAGGCAAAAGTGGACGGAGTAACTTCGAGATCCAAAATTTCGCCATGGGTTGTTTCAACATTCTGAACTATGGACAAGCCATAGCCAGTCGTCAGAGTTATATTCCAAAATCCAACTTTGTCAGCAGTATATCCACCTACTTGGGTGACATTTCCATCTTCGACAGTCCAATTTACAGACATTAGCCTAGATGGTGTGACCGGATTATCATGCGCATCATACGCGGTCCAATTGAAATCTCGGGTTTCACCAGCAGGGATAGAGGATAAACCAGTCATCACAAGGTAGTCGGGCAGGCCTTCAGTAACTGTGATTTGAAGAGATAATGAGCCGCCGCTCCAAGAAACATTCACCCACTGTACACCGGTGTTCCATGGCATATAGGTGATAGCGCCTAGTGGTGTTGTATGTGAATTGCCTTCAGCGATTGAGCCGTTAGTGACCGCGAATGACAATGGGACCCCTGGCACTAGATTGCTGTTTGCATCAAGTACACTGAACCACAATGATACAGATTCATCGCTGGTTATCGTTGAAACCATTGGGCCGCCAATCAAATTGATTGGAATCCCTGGTTGGACGATGATTGTGTGAGTTACAATTACTCTGCCAAATCGGGCAGAAATTGTCACATTACCACTTTGGTCAGGAATGAAGAATCCAGTGCTATTTATGGCACCGTTTGAAGTAGTCCATTCTACACCACCGCTGATTATTTGACTGTCAACATCAACTAGAGTTGCAGACATCTGTACTGGTGTATCAGATGTGGTAGTTGCAGCACCTGTGACTGTAATGTCAAAGACACTTGTGTAATTGAAGGAAAGAGTTGGCCTGTGGCCAACATTTGTTGCTTCGCTGTTGGAAAATGTTGCTGTAAATTGAGCGGTACTGGGTGATGCTGGTTGAGGTGTACCTATCAGAACGACTGAAAATGTACTATTCACATTTGCGGAAAGGGCGCCACTAACATCGATGTAGAACCAACCTGAGGGTGAGGTTGCGGTTACTCTAACTGTTCCTAGAGCAATTGTGCTTCGGTCAGTTCCTGCACCAATTCCTGATGTTGTCCAGTTGTTCCCAAGTGATGCTTGATTCCAATTCGCTTGGTCCTCACGGAAGTTATTATTCAACAGAGCATAAGCGGTTATGTCTAACCAACCTGAGGTTGGGGCTGATACCGTTTCAAGCCATATTGCTAAGCGTCCAGAATGAGCCCTTGAGTCTGCAGTAAGTGGTACTTGGCTGAGATCAATCTGAATAATTCCAATACACTTCTCACTACTAGTAGGTCCGCCAGTACATCCTTCGCCAATCTTCAATTCATCGGTTTTGTAGTTAGTCGACGGGTTTCCTTGGCTAATGTATGTGTCATCAACGATTGGATGGTTGAATTCCTCAACATCATTTCCTTCTTGGTAATCCATCGTCCAAATATTGTTTCCTAATAACTGAGTATTCGGGTCACCTATGCCAAATGCCCAAGTTGATGAGCGTGGCCCTAGAATAGAGCCGTTGATACCTTGAATATTCCAATAGTAAACACCTCCTTCTTCCAAATCCCATCCTGGTGAGAATGTCACAAGATTTGTGGTGGAAGAGAATATTCCCTCATTGCTAGTTGCATTCCAGGAATAGAACATGTTTGAATCAGTTGAATTCCACAATCTAACAATGTAGCCTGTCGTGTCTGCAGCAAGGTTCCACGTTAGGTTTGGTCTTACGGTCGCATTGAGTAGGAAATCATCGTATTGCGAAACTGAATAGATAATCTGTTGGTCAGTTGGCCACGATAGAACAGGTGTTGCTGGAGCAGCGGTTCCATTTTGGTTGTCAACATAGCCGATTACTAATTGTGGCCGATAAGAACTGGCACTAGCTTCAGAAGATGTAAATTGTAGGTATCCAGCGTAATTTGGGGCTTTGATTGCCATTGACACAGTTCCATTGTATCCTGCTGCTTGAACTAATGTAGTAACATCCCAATCATACCACACGCCTCCAAATCCACCAACTGATTGGCTGATGGTTGATGCCGCTGTGGAGTTACAATTAGTTGTCAGTGAAAACGAATTCCATGTATCAGTTTCTGAGAACGAATTACATTCGTAAACTCCAACAGTTGCGGTTCCAGATGAAGAGTAGCCAGCACGATACATCTTGAGTGAAACAGTAGTTGCTAGCATATTTGGTGGGAAGGGTAACTCACCTAAATCAAACTGAATTAATGCCACTGAATCATGGCCAGACTGGAATGGTGAGTTGCCAACAGCAAGCGTTGAATTACTTCCTTGAGGTGTATTTGTCCCTGCATTAGGCGTTGAGTCAATCCAGGTATCTGGGACAGTTGGTAAATATCCACTTGAGGAGAACACAGAACCACGGTGCATCAGCACGGTGTGGTTGCCAAGTCCATCATCGGTACCCTGGTCAGCAGGAACGCGGAATTTCCCTCCATCGGTCCAATTTCCGACATAATCACCAATTATTGGCCGTACTCTCCAGTGTAGCCAAGCATCGATCCATCCAGTCCAACCAGGTGGTAGGTCGCCTTGAGCATCAATTGTGTATGAGAGTGGATTAGTGCCAAAAGTTCCATCATAACTGAATGCATTACTTGAGTCAAGAGTGTTGGTGCTGCTTGCTACGAAACTCATTTGTGAACTCAATTGAACTTGCCATGCACTCACATTTGATGGGGCTGGGTGAGACCATTGTAGGCTCACAGGGTCTCTTTCTGATGGGCGGGCAGCGCCAATTTCCCACAAGGTTGAGGTGATTGAGGGTACAGGGTTAGTTGCATCTGCTGGTAGCCATTGAGTTCCAATACGGTGAGTAATATTGAGCACTGGTCTTAGGCTTTTATATGTGGTGAATTCTGAACTGTAGAACGGTTTAACGATGGTGTTTGAAGTGCTGCTTCCTGTGAAAGCCAAAAGCAGGGTATCGTCACCGCGTATACGTGCCGCTTGCATTAATTGGGTAACATTCCATGTATACCATCCGCTACCTAATATGGTTGCAGAGTCAACTACGCCGCCAATTGATGGATTCGGCCATGGGATTGTTGTATTCAGATTGTTATGTGTGGCCTGCATTTCTGTGAAATTAGTCAGCAGAGGATGAACAGTCATCGTCATTGAATTAGAGGTAAGAGGTGAACAAGAGTGGCAATACAATTCTACATCAGCAGTGATTACTTCCCATGGGTTAGGGATTGGTAAGGACGAAATATCAATCCTCATGACGCTCCAAGATTTGTGGTTAGTACTGAATGTAGAAGGGCTTCTGCCAACGTTAAGTACCTGACCATTTCCTGCATTACTGTTTGGTTGGTAAGAATTAAGCGTAGTATCGGCGAAGGAAAGAGGGAGCGATAAACGTGTTACAGCTCCGCCTTCAATAACTCGCAAACGAGCATCTGTTGAGTTTACTTCTGAGCCTAGTGCATTAGGTACATCAAATGTGAAACTGCTGCTTCTGTTACCATAAATATCATCCTTGATTGTTTGCACAAACCATCTTTGATTTGAATCGGTGGCAAAGTTAGAAGCGGGAGTCCATGTCATATTTAATAGGTCAAATCCAGTATCCATTCTACTGTCAAATATCTGGTATCCATCTCTGACATCATTGCTATCATTGTAGACGAAAAGTCTCCAACCATCGACATTAGCTGATGAAGCATGGCTCCATGAAAGTAAGGGGGATTGGTCACTACCAAGCGAGTGTCCTGAGATTTCCCAAGTGATATTTCCGTTTGCCGGATCTAAGAGTGAAGGTGTGCCAACTGAGGCAGAGCCAGTTCCATTCCGGTACCATAGTTTCAGGAATGGTCGGCTAGAAGACCAAGTGTAATCTGCGCTGTAGAACATTGCTTCAGCGTAGGCATTAGTGTCAGAGCGTAATGTCATGTTTACTCTGTTATCACCATCTGTGACAGCATCGTGAACTAATTCAGTTACATTTAGGTTGAACCAATTTGATGCTATCGGACTAGCAATGTCGATTAAGGGGCCTACATCGCCGCTACCGATTCCTCCTGCTTGACTCCACATCGTTGTAGAATTATTGCTTGCATCTCCAGTCCATGATGCCCCTGTGGCATTTGCGTCCCAGTTACGAAGGGTTCTGTGAACTGAGATACGAGGTGCATCTCCGCTAGTTGTCGCATTAACTGAGAACGGCCAAAGATACAATTCAGCACTTACAATTCTCGCATTATTGGGTTGGGGAAGTTCACTCAATGGGAATGAGAGCATTGACGATTTAGGACAATCAGAAGAGGTGCACCCAACCACTAGGTGGCTGGCACCTTGGTGAGTTGTGTTCCTATTCGTATTCGCATCTATCCATGTATCAGGGACATTTGGTATACCTTGATTTGCTACAGCAGCACCTGGCCTAATTACAATGTATGAGTTGTTAGCATCAAGAGAACCACTCTCAATATCAGGCACAACAAAGTTGGCAACACTACTCCAGTTTCCAAGTTGATTTGTGAGGGATGAGCCTCGCACTCGCCAGTGCCAAACTGCACTTGTGCTGAGATTAGAAGATGGTGTATAGGTGCGGTTGAGCACATCAAAATCATTTATTTGAACCCATGAACGGGCGACTCTCAAGTCGTTACTGTTGAATGTGTTCGTGGTATCTAATTCAACAACCCAGCCATTTGCTGATACTGTTCCAGTATGGTTCCAAGTCATTTCTGGAGTCCCATCAGGAGCGACGAGCATTCCAGTTGTTACTGACCAAACGCCATTGATTGGAGCAATAGGTTGAGGCGGGTCTGGTACTGCCATCGAACCGGGACTGTAATTTATGACCAGTTCAGGATAATCAGCGGCGCTTCCAGCATTTTCCTTATCCGACATTGCTGCGGCTCCTGAGCCTGACCCTACTATGAGGAAGTCAACAGGGACATTCCAACGCATTGAGTTTTGAACTGCAACGGTGACATTCCATGTGAACCAAGCTGGACTGCTACCAGAAATTGTAGTAGAATCAAGTAGTTGGCCTCTATCGTTACCGGATGCTCCAAATCCTGACCAATTATTTGCGCCCTCATAATTCTCCCAAGTAGCGCTAGCCTCATCCCATCTGTGGTTAATCAGTTCATAGGCTGAGGCTGAAAGAGAACCTGAGATATATGATGATTTCATCCTTAATTCAACATCTGTTACCGCGAGACCGGCTGGCAGAATGTGGCCACGGATATCGCATCCAAAGAGAGTATATTGACTACTTGAGATTGATAATTCCCCGCCGTCATTGGTTGAACCTGGTCCGAGGCTGTCAATGTAAGTATCAGCACAGAATGGTGAATCCATCGTGTGTGATGCATTTGAATGTCGTAATCGGAATTGCCACGTATTGTTCGAAACCCAAGTTGAATTGATTGTTGAAAGGGCAAAGCCAGGGCTTGAGGAATAACCACCCCAGTCGCCATCTTCAATCCAGCGGACACGCCAATTGTAATCTTCTCCGTATTCAAGTCCCCAACTTGATGGCACAGTAAATGTGCCAGTAGTTGTATTGATTCCACTGCTAGCATCGCGGCTATCAACCCGATAAAATGGTCCTTGAGTAAAATCCTCATTACCCGCTAATTCAATTCGAACTTCGTCATTTGTATGACCAGTAGTAGACCAATTTAGAGTGGGGGTTAGATCTGCTGTCATATTGTTGTTAACTACTGACCAAACCCCTTGACCATCAAGAGGCGATTGTACAGTAACGGTGTCAGTAGGGCCCGCTCCATCTCCCCACGCATAGGTAATCACCATCTTTGGTCGTAGGGTGAAAGCATTTTCTTCACTGCCTGCAAACCTTACCCATTCATTGTTTGCTCCAACAGATTGCAAAAGCAAAGAAATCCCATCGCCAGATCCTGATTGGTGTACTCCGCGCATGTATTCCTGAACGCCATAGGTCACGTCAAAATTGAATATGTTCCCCGATTTGTCTCCACTAATAATATCCAAAGAAGAACCAATATTGTTGTTAAGGCCCCCGTTTGGCCAAGACATATTGCCTGAGTAATTGTCCCAAGATGCTGTGTCCTCGCTCCAATTAGTTTGACTGAATTCATGGATACTAATCCATGCATCTCCCTGCCTGTCAGTTCTCCTCATCTGCAAGTAGGCACTGAGTATCGTGGCGTTAGAATGCAATCCTGTATGGTCTAAATCAATATGCATGAGAGCTGACATATCATCAAGTGATGAGTTATTTGAGTTGCCAATCCACATGTTTTCGGTGTCACCACCGCTCACGTTAGGACTGCCAGATAACAACCAAGAATCATGTATTGTCCCGCCATCAACACCTAGCGAATCGCGAAGTAGTTCAAACGTCGCGGTATTATTGCCGTTGTTGCTTGCGTTAATGAGAGGAAGAAGGAATTGTCCAGTTTGCCATTCAGAAAGTTGATCTCCTTTGGTTGCTCGAATTCTCCAGTAAGCTGCCATTCCTAAATCAAGGCTGGAAGAACTAGGGATAGTGAAAGTCCCATTACCTCCTGCCATCGTAAAACCGGTATTTGCCCAAGATGAGAAAAGCCACCCACCATCGTCCAGACTTCGGTAATCACTTGATTGTGAAATGTGAACTTCAACGCCTGAACCATTCAAACCACTCCATGCTAAGGTTGGGGTAGTGTCTGCGGTGAGCAGGAATGTGCCAGTTATTGCTACACTACCATTGGCTGGGCCTCCGCGAGTAACTGCTGAGCCTGATGTAGGTGGTGTACTTTCGTAAACAAATGAAATTTGAGGTCTCTTTGTCGTGGTAGGGTGTTCCCGGCTAGCAACTGTTAGGATGCCTAGGCCAACAGATGAAACGGTGAGATTTATGTCACTATTACCGTTTGCTAATGCGCTTTGGGCAATAGATGTCACATTGATACTGAATGAGGATGAACTAGAAGAAAATGAATTACTGCGTGGCTCCCAATCCCCCCTGTCGTTAGACCCGTTTGCACCACCAACTTGCCAGGTAGTGTTGTGTGTGTTATTGAACCAAGTGGCATTTGTTTCGTCATAGTCTGCCTTTAATGGTGCAGCGAATGCATACATTGACCCTTGTGATATTCCACCAGTAATGTAGACGGTTAGAATTGCTCTTTGAATTGAACCAGCAGAAGGAATTGGACCGCTAGGGGTTGTCACAGGGAAACTAAACAGCAGCACACTTTCCATGCCGCTGACATTCGTCAAATTGAGGTTTGCATCACTTCCGTGAGTGGCATTTGGGCTTGTTAAATTCAACCCAGTATCTGCCGAAGATGTTGACGAACCGGTAGCAAATGCAGGCCTTGATAAGGTATCTAATTCAGGTCCATTGAGTATACTTGTCCAAGGTACCACAATCATTACTAAAACTAGAATCAGAGCAGTCCATGTCTTGTTGTTCATTTGCCTCTTCACCATGACAATCCATGACGGGGAGATGGTGCCTGCATTAACCGCTTTCGGCGTTCGGACTATGCTACGCATAGGTCCCGTAACATCCAAACCGAATTTTTAGGTTACAGTCACAATGGTTATTGATGGCCAAGTAAGGGCAGTAATAGGTCGGGCTCTGATGGCTAAGATGTGGGTTGAAAAACATCGCCCTCAAACAGTGGATGATATTCGTGGCCAACCCGCGGTAATCGGTAGGCTGAAAGCCTATGCAGAGCAAGGTTCCTTTCCTCATTTACTTTTTGCAGGACCACCCGGGACTGGTAAGACAACGGCGGCGATAGCCCTCACTCGGGATGTATTTCAGGAATCATTTAGAGACAATATTCTGGAGATGAATGCGAGCGATGAGCGCGGTTTAGACAGTATTCGCAATAAAGTCAAGCAATTTGCCAAGACAAGCCCCCTTGGCGGGGCGACATTCAAGGTAATTTTCCTTGATGAAGCGGATGCATTAACCTCCGACGCACAAGGTGCATTGAGGCGTATCATGGAGCAATATTCTGAGACCTGCCGATTCATACTTTCTTGCAATTATTCCAGCAAGGTGATTGAGCCGATTCAATCACGTTGTGCAGTCTTCCGATTCAGGCCATTGGCGAATGATCAAATTGCCAAACAAATTACAGATATTTCTGATTCGGAAGAGATTATTCTTGATGATGATGCCAAAGAGGCGATAATCAATGTAAGCCAAGGTGATTTGCGAAAAGCAATAACCGCTCTTCAGGTTGCGGCTTCACTTGACAAACATATTACGCGAGCACTGATTTATGAAACTACAGCGACGGCGCCCCCGGAACAATTACATGATTTTCTTTTGGCTTGTAAGAGAGATGGATTTCACCCAGCACGCAGGCGGCTACAAACAATTTTGGACAAATTTGGATTAGCAGGAACAGATTTCATAAATCAACTTCATAGGGCAATGTATGATACAGAATTTCTTGAGGAAATACAGAAATTGGAATTAACCGAAATGCTTGCTGAAGTAGATTTTAGATTGGTAGAAGGCGGCGGCGAGGCACTTCAATTAGATGCAATGTGCTCAAACATTTGTCGTTTACTTAGTGATTGAATTTTCGACGTTCTTCACTTTCAGTTAACCAACTACCCCTCTCTCGGAAAACCAGGTGTAGGAGGACTAAGCACAAAACATCATGGCACTAAACCGTGACTTGTTTTGGCTGGGTGACTTGATTGCTTGCACTGTAGTGGCACCAATCATAAGGAAAAGCAGGGACAATAAAATTAATGAAAGGACGCGTGAACAATTAATGAGTAAAAAACTCAAACCTATATTTGATGAAATAAAGGCATTACACAGCGATTTACTTAATCCTGCATGGTGCTAATTCAGACTACAGTCAAGTCATACTCAATGATTCGAGTATTAACCCAAGGGTCTCCATCTTCAGTTAGTGTAACTGTTAGGTGGTAAACTCCTGCCTGAAGTACACCAAGATTGATTGCGACGCATTCATCGTAGTAGTGTTTTTGAATCGCATTTTGTTGTTTTTCATGTAGACCATCTAGGATTGCGGTACAGTTACTATAGTCACCAACTTCCCCTCCAGCTAACTCTTGAGGGGTTTCACCTGGTGCTTCCACTTCCGATGTCAACAAACTTACTGTTGCCACACTCGGATCAGTATTGTCGTTGACATAGAATACCATCCATGCTTCTCCACTACCGCCATTACCGACATCGCCTAATTCATATGTGCCATTAACATCATAAACATAACTTCTGTTAAGAGTGAAAGAATGGCTTCTACTACTACTAAGGTTGTCACCGTCAATTAAGATATCTTCCCCGTCAACAATTACAACGGTCATTTTCCCAGCAATATTTGGGGCCCCTATATCTCCTATTGGTGGGTTGACGAGAATGAATGAAAGGGCTAACCAAGTAAAGATGAAGAGCATCGCTGACCGAAACCAGTTGCCAATGGTGTAGCGCGATTTATATGGTTCAGGAACCAGTACTCTGTGTAGTGATGGGATAATTACTACGAGCGTCATTGGGAGGAACCAGAGAACGGATTTTGGACCTGTCATCCCTGGCATCATTACATATCTCATTACAAGGGACATGATGGTACCAAATGCGACAACTAGCCACATTGAGATGGTGTCTGCAACTTCCTTTTCAACATGGTCTTTAGGGTCAAAGTTCTCTACCCCAAGTTTACCACCTGGTCTAGCCTTTCTGTCATCACCACCCTTTTTTTTGCGGCGGTTTTCAGCCCTTGCCGCCTGCATTGCAGTGTTGAGGTCAACCATGTGCTTCGGTACTGCCGAGCGCGAGCCACCTATCATTAGTTCGCTTCAGTAGATTGCTGACAGGGCTGGGTTGTTGCCATTAAAACTCCCGAATTGTTCAAAGAGGTTCTGTCGGTCGGGGGGTCATTGCCGGGGTGGCGTAGTTGGTGGCGCGTCGGACTCATAGGGTAGCCAGAAATGGCAGAACGGTGAGCGCTATACTCCCCTGAGGTGTCTGAGACATCCGAAGGTCGCGGGTTCGAGCCCCGCTCCCGGCACTTTGCTAGCATATTGATTTCATCCGTGTCGAGAACTCGCCCTGGTGCAAGATTCCAAGATATTTCTGCGCCGGCATCAAAAACACCTAAATTTGAAACTATTAAGAATAATTCCAATTCGGTGATTGGTTTTTTCTTGCCCTGCGAAAGATGAACATTTCTTCAATGAATTAAGGGTTGAATTGATGGGCTAAGTCGTGCCCCGCAGGTTAATGGTAGAACAGAGTGAGGTGCCTGAGGTCGGAACTCAGGTGCGATTAGTTGCTACTACTTGGAATGGGCCAACTGCAGTTGAGGGTGTTTTACTAGCCCCTACAGCGGCAGACCATATCACTGTCAAATTGGTGAACGGATACAATGCTACACACTCTCTGAATATGGTTGAGTCAATCACTAACCTTGGGCTGAGTGCACCTGCTAATTTGGACTCACCAGAGGTTGTAATGAACACCGACCTACCACTAATTCACATACTCCACACTGGTGGTACTATCGCTTCCAAAGTTGATTATACAACCGGCGCTGTAACCGCCAGGTTTGAACCGGAAGAAATTCTAGCCGCAATCCCTGAATTGGCTGAAATTGCTCAAATTGAAACCAAAAAACTCGGAAATATGTGGTCAGATGACATTAGGCCACAGCACTGGAATCGAATGGTAGATGCCGTTGCCTCCTCCTTTAGTGAAGGGGCTGTTGGAGTAGTAATTACTCATGGCACCGATACTATGCATATTTCTGCGGCTGCGATTGCCTTTGCATTTTCAGGAACTGGTGGACGTCCCGCCGGCCGCATTGCCTTCACAGGTTCACAACGCTCATCTGACCGAGGCTCAACAGATGGAGCAGAAAATTTGATCGCAGCTGTCCATTGGGCTGCTTTTGGGCCAGAACCAGCAGGGATTACAGATTCAACCGTTGTAGTAATGCATGGTTCTAGTGATGATGGTACCATCACGGTAAATCCCGGTTGTGCAGTGAGAAAGAATCACTCATCGCGCCGGGATGCTTTTTCGGCAATCAATCAAAATCCTTTAGCATCAATATCAATCAATGGCGATGAATTAACTATGACTCTCACAGATTCATACTCTAATCTACTAAATGGTGATTCACGGAATGTTAACTTGGAACCAACAAATTTTGATTGCGACATTAAAATCATGCAACTCATAGCCGGAGCACATCTTCATGGTGACCAAATTATTCATGCTATGAAAAATGGTTACCAAGGGGTGCTATTCTGGGGGACTGGGCTAGGCCATTTACCTCTTGATAATCCAGGAGATGCACCCGAGAACGATGAAGTTCAAGATGCAATATCTCAGTATATCGAAGGTGGCGGGGTGGCAGTAGTTACAACTCAATGTATTTCAGGGCCAGTGCATTTGGATGTATATTCCAAAGGTAGAGACCAGCAAGAATTAGGGATTCTAGGTCACGGGACTAACTTCACACCAGAGGTTTCTTTGGTCAAACTTCACCATCTTTTATCCCTCGGATTAAAGGGAAATGAAATTGCCGCCGCCTGGGCTGAAAATCTAGTTGGGGAGAATCCTTCCACAATTTGATTTCCAATTGAAAAATTAATTTTTCAATTGATTACTTTGCTGATAATCATTACCGCTATCGTGATTCACCCTCAGCGATTGGATGAATGTTGATGGTAGCAGTTCCTCCACCTCCTAGTGATAATTCAGAGGAATTGTTGTTACGACGCAAAAGAGCATCTTCTGCTGGTGGCCAAACCAAGGTTGATGCATTGCGAGCGAGTGGAAGAAGAACTGCGTGGGAGAGAATCAACGCCTTAGTTGATGAGGATTCTTTTGTTGAAGTTGATAGTTTTGTAACTCATCGTAACGACCAATTTAATCTTCACCTCCATCCAATTGAAGGTGATGGTGTAGTATGTGGTCACGGCACTGTTGATGGCAGGAGAATTTTTTGCTTTGCTCAAGACTTCTCAGTATTTGGTGGTTCAATGGGCGAGATGCATGCTCTGAAAATTGCTAAACTTGCTGAAATGGCTGAACGGGCTCGGATTCCACTTGTTGGGATTTGGGATGGTGGTGGGCAGCGAGCCCACGATGGTGTGCATTCGCTTGGTGGCACTGGAGTTTTACTAGACCGAATAGTTGCATGTAGTGGGAGGATCCCAATGTTCAGTCTGGTTCTTGGCCCAGTAGTTGGTGTGTCTGCTTTGGCTGCAGGTTTAGCCGATTTCGTTATTCTTGGTCAAGAACATGGTCAATTATTTCTTTCTAGTCCTTTAGAAACAGAAGAAACTGCAAGCGGGGAGATAACACCACAAGAATTAGGCGGCGCTGATTTACACGCAAGTCGTTCAGGCATTGCTTGCATGATTGCTGCTGATGAAGATGAGGCTACAGAAATAGTATCAGAGATGCTCTCATTCTTGCCGGACCATTGTTTGGCAGAGCCGCCAATCAGCAAAACCAGTGATGAGGCTAATCGTAGTTGCGATGTATTACAAGATTTAATTCCAGATGATGCCAATCATCCTTATGACATTCGTAAAGTAATCTTAGAGGTTGTGGATGACAATCACTTTCTTGAATTGTCTGAAACATATGCAGACAATATTATCATTGGTTTTTGTCGGCTTGATGGCGCGACAGTTGGGGTTGTTGCTAATCAACCAAAAGTCCTTGCTGGTTGTCTAGATATTGATGCTAGCATCAAAGCGGCTCGCTTCATCAGAACCTGTGATTGCTTTAACATCCCGTTGCTCACCATCGTTGATGTGCCTGGGTTTTTACCCGGCACAGTTCAAGAATGGGGTGGTATAATTCGCCACGGCGCTAAATTGCTATATGCCTACGCTGAAGCTACAGTTCCAAAAATGACAGTCGTTACTCGTAAAGCCTATGGCGGTGCATATTTAGCAATGTCTTGCAAACATTTGGGCTCCGATTTTAATGTTGCATGGCCAACCGGTGAGTTGGCTGTAATGGGTGCAGATGGGGCGGTAAACATCATTCATCGTCGAGAACTAAAAGTTGCTGAGGACCCAAATGACACCCACCAAACATTAGTGGCTGAATACAAACGAAAGTTTGGTGACCCATACGTTGCTGCACGAAATGGCTGGCTTGATGATGTCATTGAACCTCAGGAAACTAGAATCCACCTCATTCGGGCACTGCGATTACTCAGGAATAAGCGGGAATGGACTCCGCCAAAAAAACACGGCAACATTCCGCTGTGACCTAAAGAATCAGGTGGGTATAGTCATGTTTACTCGTCGCGTTTCATCAATGTGAAAATAAGTGTACCTCCACCTAGCAAGAGAAATACTCCTGCGATAATGAAAGCAAACCCGCTTAGGCCTGTTGATGGGCCACCACCTGAAAGACCGCTATCATTAGGGTCGGCCTTTTCAATCCAATAATTTGATTCCTCACTAGTAGCATAGCCATCATTGACACGGAGATTCAATTTATGGTCACCATACGAAAGTTCGTGAGCGAGAAGGTCTGCTTGGCACTCAAATCGATTCGCACTCTCTTCAGCGCACGAAGGGGTAATTCCCTTCCAATCCCCATCATTCCATGAATATTCAATTAGCCAAGGACCATCACTGTCCACATCATTGATATCTAGTCTGAGAGATGTCATATTTTCAACAATATTGGCTGGCGTCTGCCATTCAACAATAGTATCATCATCAACCTCTTCTACGATAATTCGCAATGGTTGACGAATTGATTCAGTACCATCCGTAGCAATCAATGTCCAGGCGATTGCCCGGCCAAACCAATCAGATTGAGGGGTTATACGTAATTGTTCATGCCAAAATTCTAGGGTGATATTTGATTCACCAGATTCAAGAGTTATGTTCAATTCATCACCGTCAGGGTCCCATACGATTTCTGATAGTGGCACATCTTTGATTGTGTCTTCTTGAAGAGTGAATTGACTGATGTTAAAAATAGGGCGGTCTGCAACCGGAGTTACGATAAAAGTGGCATTTAGCCAGGTGCAATCATCAATATCCATCTCATAATCATTCAAGCCATATTTGAGCATACAAAAAGAAATTTCTTCTTGTCCATGCCAGTGTTCAGATGGCTCAACACTAACATTTGAGTTATAACTCCCCCAAGATTCGCCGGGGATTATCACCTCTCTTATCCCACTAACTCTGATATTTTCACCATAAGAACCGCTATCTATGTCGTAATAATCGAGTTGTGTGGTCCAATGGATTGCCACAGCATCCAATTCTTCATCCGTCACATATGAAGCCAAGTCGAAAATTGTTGAATTTTGGTCTTCGGTCATTGTGAAAGTTGGATGCTCTAATACCACAAAGGGGTCATCTATTGATTGATGCCATAATTGAAAACAAAATGGAACTCTTGATGGTGGGTTTCCCGGTGTAGACTCATCTCTTATTTCCCCACAGACGGTATACCAAGTATCTCCACGACGCTCTGTCCAGTCCGCTAAGTCAACTAGTTTTACTGCCCTTCTATCATCTTGTAAGATGTAATCTAATTCTGGTTCAGGATCCCCTTCATTTGATACGGCAAAAGAGAACTCATTGCCAATGAATCTCAATTCATGTCCATCTACATCACTTGCTATCTCACTAGCGTTGATGATTAATTCACCCTCTTCATCTATCACAAAATATGGCATGGGATTTTCTAATTGCGGCGGCGAATTTGCCCTTTCAAAAGTAATCTTGACAGATGCTTGTTGCCCATCGTTTGATACTTTCATTTCAGCGGTGTGAAAGCCAGGGTCTAGAGAATAAGGAGATAAATCACAAGTTGCTGTATCGTTGACTGCGTTCCAATCACCACCGGTCCAACTTGATTGGCCAACAACGCGGCAATTGATTTCAAGAGTGCTGGGTGGTGAATCCAAATCACGTTCAGAAACAGTTGCTGAAATGTGTATCACATCAGTTGAGGTAATCGCTGAAGATGATGCATGTAATTCCCATACTTCTTCAGTTAAATCATAAAGCCATGTTTGGTCAAATACATCGTCATTCATGCCACCAAACAAAACTAATTTATCACTTGTTTTATCAAAAGCCATGCCTGAAAACCACATCGCGTCAATACCCCAACTTGGCATTTTGGTCCAAGTTAATTGAGCCAAATCTAATTTCCATAATTCATTTGAATAATCAATGCCGGAATCAAATGGATTCTGAGCGATTCCACCGAACATATAGGCGACTTGATTTTCTCTATCAATAGCAGTTGCCATGCCAGCACGGCCTGTGGGGAAATCCCCCGGAAGTGACAGTTTTGACCATGTGTTTAGTTCTCCATTAAACATCCAAGTCTCATTTGAAAGATTTTTCCCGCTGTCATAGCCACCGAACAGGATGGTTCTATTCCACCCTTCAGAGAAAAACATGGCAGGATTTGATATGCCGCGTGGAGAGTTGGCTGCACTAAGATTTTGCCAAACGGCATTACCTGGATTGAAAGCCCAAGTTTCGTTGGTGTAATTGCCAGTATCAGCTTCTTGACCACCGTACGAAATATATCGTTGGGAACCAGAGTCCCATACCATTGCTTGAGAACTCATTCCTGATGGGCGAACACCTTCCGAATATGATGTCCAAGAGGAGGAGTAACCATTCCATGACCACATAGTTGGTTCACCAGAATCACTATTTCCAACCATTAAACCACTGGCGTTTCCATCACTTGCAAAAGTGTTAGTTCCAATTGAATTAGGTCCATTTCCTGCATTTTCCCAATTTGTAGTGCCATTCAAGTCAAGAGTCCACATATCTGAGAAATTACCCCCACTCCATCCACCCGAGAGAACTGTTTTGTTAGTTTGATGGTCATAGAATAAAACTGGTGAAAAGCGTCCTGCAGGAGCGTTTAGCAAAGTTTCTTCAATGTCAACTAGATAGAATTGGTTTGCATCAAGATTTTCTGAAAGATATGAATTAGCATCCGATGGTTGGTCTGGATTATTTTCCCGGCTAGATGCAGCATACCAAATTTCATCCTCACCCTTGAGGGTTAAATCTAGCAAAGGTGTGAATTTGTTAATTGCGTGTTGTTGTTGTTCTGACGCGGTCATCGTAGCATCACCGTCAAACAAGTTGTCGAGGAATGACTGGTCATCCTCATACTGTACGTGGTTGGCACCTACAACCTCTAGCAGTTGCCAGCCACCATTCCACTGCTGTAGTAGTGGTTTGATATGTTCATCAATTGGCGCTACTGTATCTACGGTTCCAGTCAGAAATAGTGAATGGGCTGGATTTGCTAAGCCAATCGCCTGAATATTGACACCTATGTCATCAATATCGAGTCCAACGCCAAAAAGTGCCCTAGGCGGTTGGTATTGTCCTGAACTGAAAACTGAGCCCCAATAACTGCTCACAACCATCGCTAATCCGGCACCGCGACCATGTCCTGAAACACCCCAGTGGTCCATGTCGATGCATCCCTGCGCACCTGCTGGTCCCCGATTTGGATTACCTGTTAGATTGATGAATCCGATAGTTTCAATCAATTGCACATGGTCGAGAATCGCCTGATAGGCTTCATCACCGGCTCTTTCTTCCCCTATGATGACCACGAAATAACCAGCCTTTGCTAAGCCTTCACCCAACCATGAATAGTCATCAAAACCTTCTCCTTCATCAGCATGGAATGCCAGCCAAGGGTAAGGTGCCCAAGCACAATCAATAGGCTCATCTTCCCCCGCTTGGGTAGAAGGGTAGTACAGGCGAATATCCTTCACGTCGTTCTCAGAATCAACATATATGGAATCTTTCCAACCAGGTAAAAATCTCTCTGCGCTTACAGGTGCGGTGAAATTTGTAGATTCTTCATTAGATTCAGCAGTTGCTGTAATAATCATCGACGTCAAAATTGCTGAGACAAGAAGTGCCGATAGCACCGATGCCATGCCCTGATGCCTCTTCATTGCTATTTGCTTCAACCCAATTCCCTTTGAATGAGTCGCCGTTTAGTTCATGTTTCAATCAGAAATAAGAATGTCCATTAACTCGCTAAGTGTTGGTAAATCATCTGCGGCTTGCGGGTAGTAAAGATGTGCCCAGCCCTGAATATGTTGGGCTGCTAATAACCATCTTCCATCCAAAAATAGACCCCACTCATTTTCGATAACTGATTCAAATTCACCATCTGAATAACTGACTGAGAGGAAAACAGGTGCGTCTAACCCAGCATCAATTCGCTCACCTTTGATTTCGGGGGTTGAACCTGCTGGCTGGTCAAAATCGATGTGAAGTCTTCTGCCGATATGGTCGCATACATCTCTTGGGTTAACTATTGAATCTTTCCAAGGGCCTCGGGGTGAAAGATTACGTCGACCTTCCTTCCACCATATTTTTCCTCCTGCCTCGGTCCATGCAGCGGCGCACGCACGAGCGGTTGAACCACCCCCCGTCATGCATAGTAGCGGGCGATCCAAGTCATCTGTGAAGTTAAAATCAAAACCAAATTCCCGAGCAACCATCAACAAACCTACGCCATCGGTATTGGCTGCCTTCCATACATGCCCGTCATGTCGCAATTGGTTGACCGATGCTAACATTGGCTCACCAATTGACCATTCAGTTCCAGAGTCAATCGGAAGTTGGTGTTTTAGCGGGCTTGTAATAGATAGCCAAATTTCTCGTTTTGTGGGGTCTGACCCCTCATCTTCCTTGGCTATTGCAATGATCTTTGCATGACCCCACGCTAATGCATCAATCAAAGAAGTATGCTGTATTTTCTCACATGTGTGAAAAGTGATAGTGTGGCCAAGGGATTCCAAGTGTTGAGCGACTTTTTTGAATAGAAATGGTGTCAACGAGTGACTGATTGGATTACCAGCCACAGCCGCGCAGACAGTGGGACCCTTTGCCATTAGAAGTCCCAAACCGGAATTGGTGAAAAGGCTCACGCTTCAACGTCAATTACCTATATTATTGAAATCTGACTAATTTATCAGATTTGTGAAATGTTCTAAATAGGCAATCTGAAATCTTATATCTGCCTTCTAAACATTATAGTTTCAATTACAAAATGATGAAGACTTGAATACTTATTGACAACACGAGCCATCATGCCAAGTGACCTCGAAATTGCCCTAGCCGCCAATCCTATTCCAATTGAAGAGGTTGCATGGAAACTAGGATTGGGTGTGGAAGACCTTTGCCCACAAGGAAATAGCGTGGCTAAGATATCGTGGGAAGCGCTCAAGAATCGTAGTGATAAGCCCAAAGGTGTTCTAATTTTAGTTACAAGTGTTCACCCTACTCCGTTTGGAGAAGGTAAGACTGTTACAACCATCGGCCTTAACCAAGGTTTGAATCGTATTGGCAAGAATGCTGTTTGTGTAATTCGCGAACCATCAATGGGGCCGGTCTTTGGAATAAAAGGCGGTGCAGCAGGTGGGGGATACTCACAGGTCCTGCCAATGGAGGAGATTAACCTACATTTCACAGGAGATATTCACGCAGTAACCTCGGCTCACAATCTTTGTTCAGCGATGCTTGACAATCACCTACATCAAGGGAATAAGTTGGATATTGACCCATCAAGAATTATTTGGCCAAGAGTTCTAGACATGAATGATAGGTCACTCAGGAATTCTGCGATTGGTCTGGGGGGTGCATTGAATGGTTTTGCCCGCGAGGAGAGATTTGACATTACAGCAGCTAGTGAGGTGATGGCAATTCTTGCGTTGGCTAGTGATTATGTAGATTTACGAAAACGACTTGGCGAAATTGTAGTTGGACAAAATCGTGATGGGAACCCAATAAAAGCTGAAGATATCGGTGCTGCTGGCCCGATGTCAATCTTATTACGCAACGCCTTATTACCAAATTTAGTCCAAACTTTAGAAGGTGATCCTGCTTTTATTCATGCAGGTCCTTTCGCAAATATTGCCCATGGCAACTCAAGTTTGATTGCTGATAACCTTGCTCTAGCGGTATCTGATTACGTGGTTACCGAGGCTGGATTTGGTTCTGATATGGGTGCAGAAAAAGCCATTCATATCAAGGCGGCTGCGAGTGGTATTCCACCCGATTGCATAGTGGTCAATGTCACAGTGCGCAGCATGAAGTTACATGGCGGAGGTTTCTCTTCATCAGGAGGCCAACGCCCATCAAAAGAAGAATTGGCAAAAGAAAATGTGGATGCAGTTTCTAAGGGCGCGATGACAAACCTATCGCGGCATATTAGGAATATGAAGCGATTCATGGTGCCGGTTGTAGTCTCTGTAAATCGCTTCTCAACAGATTCAGAAGCGGAGGTTCAAGAATTATTGAAATGCGCCCACGAATGTGGTGCCGACGACGCAGTCATCTTTGATGGTCATCAACGAGGAGGGGCGGGAGCAATTGACCTCGCTCATACGGTTTCAGAAGCTTGTCAAGACCACTTAGCGAATGGCCGACCATTTGAAGCGTTATTTGACAAAAAAATGGGCATTGTTGAGAAAATGTTACGGGTTGCAACAATGGTTTATGGGGCTGAATCAATAGACTTACACAAGCAGGCAGAGCGTGATCTCAAACTGATAAAGAAATGGAAATACGATAAATTGGCTGTTTGCATGGCAAAAACACAGTACTCATTCAGCCATGTTGCCCATGAAATCGGGGCTCCAAGCGGCTTTACCTTACCAATTATGGAGTTACGGCTCAATGCAGGGGCAGGCTTCGTCGTTGCTGTTTGTGGGGCTATGATGACCATGCCAGGGTTGCCGAGAAGGCCAGCAGGTATGGATATGGATATTGATGAGGATGGCAACCAAACCGGTATTTTT
>Ga0209501_10001178_pt1 | contig 29407 bp, 28 predicted proteins | sample ArcticOcean_MG_C_4_FD_187434 | JGI IMG/M metagenome (GOLD analysis project Ga0209501, IMG submission 187434) | Marine microbial communities from western Arctic Ocean - ArcticOcean_MG_CB4_134 (SPAdes) (version 2) | ecosystem: Environmental > Aquatic > Marine > Oceanic | place: Arctic Ocean...
TATTATTTCTAATAGATTAATTATTGTTCAAAAATAAAATCTCTTTCATCTTGTAGTTATAACTATCATATTTATACTCTAATTCTTATAACTTTTAATTAATTTAGTGGCAAAATTTATTTGAAATGAGTCCTAAATTTGTTGCCATTGTAGTTATAATAACAACTGTTATTGTTATGATTGGAATAATCATTGATATAAAAAAAACAAAGTGAAATGAAGATTCATAAATTAATTGATAAGTTCATTTATATATTAATTATCGCAAACATTACAGCAATGATTGCTGAATCTCATGTTTCTATTCGAGCCATTTACTCTAGTGAATTTTACATTTTTGAAGCCTTATCAATAGCTATTTTTTCTATTGAATATATTTACCGAGTAGTTTTTGCATATAAATCATCGAAAATGAAGGGGGTTGTAAGATATGTAACTAGTATTTTTGGAATAGTTGATTTAATTTCAATTTTACCCTTCTTCCTTAATCAATTCACGAAAATTGACGGAAGATTCTTAAGAATTTTGAGGTTATTTAGACTTACGCGAATTTTTAAATTAGGGCGTGATTCGAAATCTCTTAACCTTTTTGTCAAAGCCTTAACGGCTGTTAGAAATGAATTGAAATTCACGCTTTTTCTGTCAATTCTAACAATTTTATTTTCAGCATCTGCTATATATTACCTTGAAAATGCAGCTCAGCCAGAAAAATTTTCAAGTATTTCAGAATCGATATGGTGGGCAACTGTTTCTCTCGCTACAGTAGGTTACGGTGATGTCTACCCAATAACAGTAGGAGGTAAAATATTTGCTTCTATAATCTCTTTAGTTGCAATTGGAATAGTAGCAATACCTACAGGCATAATAAGTGCTTCTTTTGTAGAAGAAATTATAAAAACAGGAGATCGAGGGAGGAAAAATTAATTCCTTTTGAAATATATTTATACTTCTATGAAAAGAAAAATTCTAGTAATTGGATCTGGCTTCTCTTCTATTTCAGCTGCATGCTATCTATCTCAAAAAGGTTACGAGGTTAAAGTTTATGAAAAAAACAATAGTCTAGGTGGGCGTGCAAGACAATTTAAAAAAGATGGATTTACTTTTGACATGGGTCCCTCTTGGTATTGGATGCCGGATATTTTTGAAAGATTTTTTAATGATTTTAACAAAAAACCTATAGATTATTATAAGTTGAAGAGGCTGGATCCTGCCTACGAAGTTTATTTTGGAACTAATGATAAATTTATTGTTGGTGGTGATTTAGAAAAGATCTCTTTAGCTTTTGAAAGTGAAGAAAAAGGAGGCGGAAAAAAATTAAAAAAATTCATTAAGCAGGCTCAAATAAATTATGACATAGCTATAAAAGAATTAGTTTATAAGCCTGGAAAATCTCCCCTAGAATTAATAACATTAGAAACAATTACTAAGTTAAATTACTTTATAAGAAACATTCAACAAGATGTATACAAAGACTTCAAAAACCCTAAATTAAGGCAGCTACTTCAATTCCCTGTTTTGTTTTTAGGAGCTAAACCGAAAAACACTCCAGCATTTTACAATTTCATGAACTTTGCTGATTATGGACTAGGCACATGGCATCCTGAAGGGGGTATGTACTCAATTGTTAATGGAATGGTAAGTTTAGCAAAATCTTTGGGTGTTAAGTTCTATGTAGATTCTCCTGTAAAAAAAATAATTGTTGAAAACGGGAAAGCGAGTGGAGTAATAATTAATAGAATAAAACACAGAGCTGATGCAGTTCTTAGTGGTGCAGATTATCACCATACAGAAACTCTTTTGGATTCAAATTTTAGGGCATACAGTGAAAAATACTGGAGCAAAAAAACCTTTGCACCATCCTCATTACTTTTTTATGTAGGTTTAAACAAAAAAGTAGATGATGTTGCTCACCATACTCTATTTTTTGATGTAGATTTTGATAAACATGCCTCAGAAATATATGATAACCCTAAATGGCCAGATGACCCTTTATTCTATGCCAATTTCCCATCTAAATCAGACTCTTCAATGGCCCCCCCTGGTAAAGAAGCTTGTTTTATACTAATTCCCTTAGCTCCAGACCTTGATGATACAACATGTTTAAGAAAAAAATATTTTGATATTGTAATAAACCGACTAGAAGAAAGAACGGGACAGCTAATCAAAGAACATATCTTATTTGAGGAATCATTTTGTGTAAATGATTTTATTTCAGATTATAATTCCTATAAGGGTAATGCCTATGGAATGGCTAATACACTTTTTCAAACTGCTTTTTTAAGACCTAAATTAGAAAGCAAAAAAGTGAAAGGCTTGTACTTTTCAGGACAATTGACAGTTCCTGGACCAGGAGTTCCTCCAGCTTTAATATCAGGGAAAATTAGTGCTGGATTAGTTGAAGATTATTTTAAAAAACCCAATAGACAATAGTAATCTCCTCATCTTTAACTTTAATTTCTTTAGTCACAAGTTGAATACTAGATTCTACAACTTTTAAATATGTTTCTATTTGTTCTGCAGTCTGCTCCCAAAGCTCAATTCTTTTAAAAAGATTGTATTTCACGTATTGATCGTTCTGAATATATTCCCTATTATTTATCCAAAATTGGGGAGAATCGAAATTGATATACTCCAAATCAAATACCCACTTACTATCAACCCGATCGTTAAATTTTTTAGTAAAAACCTCTTCCTCTTTATCGGTGTTAATTTTAAGATACTTAAGCTCCATGCCGTCATAAGTATTGTAGACGGATTGTCCAATTTCAGATCCTAAAAAACGAAATGTACCGTCTAATTTAATAGCGTCATAAACAACTCTTGGAGGATTAAATGGGTCTCGATTAGTATACATTTTTAAAGGAAAATCATATTCCTTTTTTTTAACATCACCCCAAATCCAAATAAAAAGATATTTGTTATCACCTTCCCAAGTATCATATAAGTCCTGATAAGATTCTATGACATAGTTCATTTGTTCTTGTTTGGCAATGGTATAAAGTTTTATGGAATCCATTTCAGCTTTAAGATTATGTAAGTTTTCAATATTCCACTCACGATCCTCAAAATCATCACCTTTTTGCTCTACGCCGAAAGAAACTAATACCCCAAAAAATACAATTAAAAATTCTACAAAGCCTTTTTTTGCTCGATCAAAAAAATCTGTTAATGAGAATCGATCTCCCACAGTTATTAGTCTTAAAAACCAATTGAGATTTTCTTTTTCTATTCCGGCGGACTTAGATGCATTTTCAAATTCATCCTCTGAAAGATATCCATCTTTATTGGTGTCTATTTTGTCAAAATCATCTTTTTTCTTAGTTTTTTTGGCCATAATTATTTGAATCTATAGTGCTATTATAAAAAATTATTCTGAATCATTGGCAATGAAAGGTATATTTTCATCAAATAATTTTTTAATAACGGTTTCTAATTCATTTTCAAATTGATTGAAATTATCCACTGATAATAGGTCTTTGTTTGCACTTTCCTTATCAAAAGAGGTGGTTACAGAGTAAAAGTAATCTTTAGGTGTTTTAATTGGAATAATTCCTATTTTTATTGCTTTAATAGAGTTTTGCTTAAAGTAAACATATGAATAAAGTAGTAGTTGAAAAAGAGGAGAATAATCTAAATATTTTTTGTGGTCAAGCCCTTCAAAAGAAAAATTTGATGAAAATTTTAACTTATTAACCTTTACTGAACCCGTTTTATAATCCGAAATTCTTAATTGACCATTCCATTCATCAATACGGTCTATAGTTCCAACTATTTTGACTGGAAAGGATAATCCTTTCAAATTTAAATCATGTTCTATTTTCTTCTCTAATGATATAATTTTTATACTGTTACCTTTTTCAACTAATAATTTTTCAGCCAATAAAAATTCATTGCATTGTTTTTTTAATTCTTCATAAATTAAATAGTTATGTCCTTTTCGATTAGGGTTTCCTCCATAAATTAATATATACTTCTCGTTTAATAATGAGGGCAATCGACTAATCATAGTTTCATAATCACTAGCTGTAATTTGTTTAGATAAAAATGGCTGATAAATTGCTTCCAATGTTTCATGCACGACATTTCCTTTATCTTTTGGTTCAATCACAGGGAATAATTCTTTATACTCTTTTATTTTTAAAACTCGCTGGTAATAAAATTCTAATGGGTTGGTCATGAATTTAGTCAAGGCTGATGGTGAAAGCCCTTTTTTCACAATTGACTTTAATACTTCTAGAACCTCTTCGGATTTATTAACCTTGAATAAAGAATTATTAGAGTTAAAGGTTGTTTTTACCTTTATAAAATTTATTTTATGATTAGGTTTTTTAAAATGCTCTAATTGATGAATGAATCTACTTTTTTCAAAGCCACCTATACCTTTTTCGCTAATACTATATAACAAATAAACACTCTGAACCCCCTGAATTAATCTATAAAACTGATAGGCATATTTAGCATCCTGCTCTAAAAAAGTTGGAAGCCCAAAATGTTTCTTTACATCAAAAGGCAAAAAACTATCATTTGATTTTCCTTTTGGTAAAACACCCTCGTTAACATTTGTTATAACGACAGAGTCAAAATCTATTAATCTTGTTTCAGGAAGACTCATTATTTGTAAACCAGAACTAGGATCTCCAGAAAAATCTAATTTTTGTTCTTTAACTGCATCTTTATATAGTGAGAAGAGTACTTTTAAAGGTATATTTTTAATTTGATCTGTATAGTTTAAAAGTTTCAGAATAACTTTTTTAATTAGATTAAACTGTTTTGAAACAGATAAGTCAGTGTTAACATCATAATTTTCTTGCTCAAGAAAGTTTATTAAACTATCTGATTTTTTTAATAAATCCGAAGATGAAGATACAGGTCTAAATAAAATAAATTGGAATGAATCTTTGTTAGTATATAGTTTTTGATTAGGAAATAATGTGATATTTGATTTTTCTATGTCCTTAATCAAATTATTTAAATTTCTTTTTTCTTTTTGAAGTTGATTTTTTACAATGCTATCGTTTAATATAGATAAAATATCTTCATAGAAATACTTACCCTCATTAGCTCTTATATGCATTTCAAAAATCATATCTAAAACACTTACATGTGGTGAGTTAGCTATTGATAAACCCATTGTTACATTCCAAGAATCTATTTCCGAATTTATTCCAGAAAGAACGGGAGTAAGAATTTTATCATCCCCTAAGACTATTCCTTTATTAGTTATATTATAATTGGATTTCCATTGATTTATTATTTGTCCAACATATTTTGCTTGACTAATTTTATTAGATGTTTCAATGATGTTAAACATTTTATCTTTTTTAAAATTAGATGAGAATCCTTCAGGTTTTTTATCTCTAAGACATTTCCAGTCCTTATAATATGATCGAATAAACTTACCTGCTGAATGTTTTTTGTCTTCATAAAACTCATGGTCAAGATCCCAAAAAATTTTAGCTTTTTTCTGAGAAATAAATTCTTGTATAATTGTGCTTTCGGCCTTATTTAACATATTAAACCCAATAAAATAATGAAATTTATCATTTTCAGCTATATACAATTCCAAATGATTAATAGCTTCTCTAAACTGCATGCCAATTGTACCTATTCCATCTTTAAGCAAACTGCTAGTTAATGAAGAATAAAGCATAGGAATATTTTTCCAAAATTCAAGATTTTTTTTAGTTGAGGAATCTGAACTATCTAGCTGGGCCCATTGATTAATTGCTTGGGCAGATATCATACTTGAAAATAAAGCATTAGTATCAACTAAATAGCTGTCAATTAAATTAAAGTCATTAATCAAAATTGAAGCCCATCCCAAAAACTCATCAAATTGTTGTTGCTCATTTTTTGGAATGGTTTTGCAGTATATCAAATACAATTCAAAAACAACAGATGTGTTTTCAATTTTATTAAGTCCGGACAATTCATCTATAAAGTCATTTATACTAATAATTTCAGGAGAAATTACTGGTTTTTTTATTTTTTGAACTAGTTTATTTCTAAGAAACAGCGCAGCTCTATTACTTGGCAAAATAATTTTTATATCATCAAAACCATGAGCTTCATCTATGATTTTGTTCGCTATGGCATCTAAAAACTTAGTCATTTTAGGTTTTAATATTTATTGTTAATGATTAATAATTTTTTCAACCTGAATACTATCTTTTATATAAACCAAAAATGAATCTGTTCTTAGATTTGTTATTGACTCTAAATGCTTTGAATAACTGGAAATTTGAATTTTATCATCAGGATTTGATCTCCCAGTTTTATAATCAATTACAAAACAATTTGTTTTTGTTATCACTATTCTATCAGGCCTAATTATACCCTCATTTGGCAATAATATTTCCTTTTCTGTGTAAACAATATTTCCTAATTTATATATTATTTTTAAGTCTTTGTGATTTACAATTTTTTGTAATAATTCTTTATAACTGATTTTCTCTTCAATATTTAATAAACCTTTGCAAATAGATGAATCAATTGCCCAACTAATATCTGATTCAGATTTAATTTTTGATAATAATTTATGAATTAAGACACCTTTTAATCGCTTACCATTAATTTCTAAGGAAGTTTCAGGCTTAAAATGTTTTTTCCAATTAAAGTTAATTCTCGGATTAAGTGAATTAACTTTTAAATCTTTTTCTTTAATGTGTATATGTTGGCAATCTTTTGAGCCATATAAGAATGGGTTAATTAGAGTTGGTTTTAAACCTTGATTTATAACATAATCATTAAATAATTGTGCATAATTTTTATTGCTTTTCAGCTTTTCTAACAAAGTTGTTATTACGACAATTTTATGAGAAGCTCTTGTGAGTGCAACATATAATATATTAAAAGCATCTAATTCATTTTCATTCTTGTCTTTATCTGAAATTATTTTACCATGTTTTCCATAATTCTCCAATCTTGGAGAAAAATTAATTCTACCGTAGCCTATTTTTGACTCATTAAATTCAATAGGATACCATGTTTGTCTTTTTATTCTTGGATCTGGTTGGAAATCTGAGTATAGGAAAGGTAAAATAACCAATGGGAATTCCAACCCTTTAGCTAAATGAATAGTCATAATTCTGACTGCTTGATTATCATCAGGCAATGGAATGGTAAGTTTCTTTGAATCTGTTTCCCATTTTTTTAAAAAATTATATACTGTACTTTTTGATTGAATAGAAAAATCATAACAATAATCTAAAAAGAATTCAAGATAAGTATCGAAATCATTTGTCAATCCAAGACTGGATGTGAGACTTTCAATTAATTCATAAAAATTTAAATTTTTTGCTGCTTTTAGATCAAATGATAATCCAAATTTTCTTTCTAAGAATTTAGTAAAATCAAATAAAGAGCCTTTTAAAGATTTCTTGAAAATTTCATGTGAAGTTTGATTTTGATCATTTTTTTCTATAAAAAATTTGCAAATATTTATTCTTTCTATAGCATTTTCAGGTTGAAGTTTTAGCCTTAACACAGAAATTATAAGTTTTATCGAAGACGATTTTTCAAGCAAAAGGGACTCTGTTGAAACAACAGGGATTTCAGTATTTGATAATGATTCAAAAATAGAGATTGCTTGTTTTTTATTTCTAACTAAAATCGCCATAGAACCCCACGAAAAACCTTGTTTTTTTCCCTCTAGAACTGCATTGATGGTCTTTTGAATATGAACTAAATCCATTTTATTTTCAACAAAATGAATTTCTATATTTCCTCCAGGCCGATTATTATTTTTTTGATTATAAGAATTCTCATAAAAAGAACGATAATTTAAATCAGAAATTGACTCTAAAGCACCTTCAATAAAAGTATTATTGAATTCAACTATATTATCAAGGCTGCGGTAATTAGTTGGCAATAATTGAGTGTTAATCTCTGTCTGATTAAATTTTTCATTTTTCAAAAGATCTAAAAACATACGAACATCTCCTCCTCTCCATCTATAAATTGCCTGTTTTGGATCTCCGACTAAAAACACTGAACCTGAATTACCGCTTAAGTCTTCACTTTCCAATGAATGTTTCAGTAGAGGTATTAAATTTGACCACTGTAATTTTGAAGTGTCTTGAAATTCATCAATAAAAAAATGTTTATATTTTTCACCTAAACGCTCATAAATAAATGGAGCATCATAATCTTGAACTACTTCAGATATCTTTTCATTAAACTGTCCAAGAAGCATTTTTTTTTCTTCTTTTTGATACCTGTTAAGTGTTTGTTCCATCTCAGTCATAAGAGATAGAGGTGTCCATTGCTTATTTAATTCTTGAATTAAATTATATGTTAAAACAGATTCTTTGGCTCTTAAAAAATACTGATATATTTCTGGAATCATATTATCAGCAATTAATATTAATTCTTTTGGGTTATTCGTTTTCTTAACGATTCTAATACCTTCTGAAAGGTTTTTTTCTAGCTTATTTGAATAAATTCCTTCAAATTTATTTTCAACTATTAAAGAAAAGTGTCTGATAACTGATCCTCTAGAAAAAATAGATTCATCAAGACCATTTAATGCTATTTTATCTAATATTTCTTTAGCAATTACCTTTGCCTTATCAGCTTCTTTATATTTAATTTTATTTAAGGTTTTTTGAGTTTTTCTAAAGTCTGCTAATGAGTTATTTCTTAATTTTTTAAGAAATTCTCTATCATTTTCCTTTAAAATAAGTCTTGCTATTTCAAGTAAACCATCATTTATAGATTGTTTACTATCATTTTCAATTTTATAATGAACAAAGTCAACTAATGAATCTGTTATTTCTTTTTTAACTCCTACCTGATCAATTATTATTTGTATTAACTCTTGCAAAATTTGCTCTTGCTCTACTACTACCTCAAATGATTTTGGCAATTTAAGATCTAATGCAAATGTTCTAATAATACGATGGGTGAAAGTATCAAGGGTCAGAATGTCAAAACCTGCATAATCATATAGTATATTTTTTAAAACTCTTTCTGATTTTTTTTGGAGTTCTAGTTCTTTAATATTTGTTTTTTTTGAGATTTCAGATCTCATTTCAAATCGATCCTTTTTAACAAAATCAGATAAAGTTTCGACTATTCTACTTTTCATTTCATTTACAGCCTTATTTGTAAAAGTCAGGGCTAAAAGACTCCTAAAGTGATCGTCATTAGAATTTGAAAGTAACTCTTGAATATAATTGGATACAAGAGAATATGTTTTTCCTGATCCAGCAGAAGCATTTATTAAATTAAAGGAAGGTTTTACCATCAATATTAAATAATATATAAATGTAGGAGTTTCTTTAGGTCAAAAAAATGCAAATAAGAAAAAGAAATTATATTTTTGTGTAAACTAAAAAATGATTGCTATGGCTTTTACATTACCTACTTTACCTTATTCAAATGATGCATTGGAACCACACATTGACACAAAAACAATGGAAATCCATCATGGAAAACACCATAATGGATATACTACAAACCTGAATGCATCAATTGCAGGCAGTGATCTAGAGGATAAATCTATTAAAGAAATTCTTAAAAATATTGATATGAATAATGCCGCTCTAAGAAATAATGGAGGCGGATACTTCAATCACTGTTTATTTTGGGAAACTATGAGTCCAAATGGTGGTGGTTTACCCACAGGTAAATTATTAGATGTTATTAATTCATCTTTTGGTTCATTTGATTCATTCAAGGATGCTTTTTCCAAAGCTGCAGCAACTCGTTTTGGCTCTGGATGGGCATGGCTATGTGTACATTCTGGAGGAAAAGTTGAGGTATGCTCTTCTCCTAATCAAGACAACCCTCTAATGCCAGGAATTGGATGTGGTGGTTATCCAATTTTAGGATTAGATGTTTGGGAACATGCTTATTATCTTAATTATCAAAACAGAAGACCAGATTATATTAATGCTTTTTTTAATGTAATTAATTGGGATAATGTATATAAGTTGTATGATCTAAATTTATAGTTTTAGATTTATCTCTAAACAAACTAATATGCTCTTATTGACTTACCCTCATAGAAATTTATAAAAGCTTTATTTACAACCTTGTTTCCTCCTGGAGTAGGATAGTCGCCGGAAAAATACCAATCCCCAAGATGTGATGGACATGCTTCATGTAGGCTTTCAATTGATTGATATATAATTTTAAGCTCTGAATTCAAACCATTAAGCGAAAGTAATTTTGCTATTTTATCAGAAATTTGATTTGCAGTAAAAGGTTTATACAGTTCTTTTACAAAGTTTTCCGTCTCTTCAGTATTAGTCGATATTGCTTCTTTGCATTTTTTATATATTGATTCTAAAACACCTATTTTTGTTCCTTCATCATCATGTAGAGCAAGTGCCGCCTTAAAAGCAATAAAGTCACCTAACTTAGCCATATCGATACCATAACAGTCTGGATAACGAATTTGTGGAGCGCTTGAAACAATAATTATTTTTTTTGGTCCAAGACGATCTAACATCTTAAGAATGCTTTTTTCTAAGGTTGTTCCTCTAACTATACTGTCGTCTATAATCACAAGATTATCAGATGATTTAATAACACCGTAAGTAATATCATATACATGGGCTACTAGATCATCTCTACTCGAATCCTCAGTTATAAATGTTCTTAGTTTTGCGTCTTTAATAGCTATTTTCTCAATACGAGGTTTTAAAGAAGCAAGAGAAACAAGAGATTCAGTGTTAATTTTTGAATCTTTTGAAATTGTTTCTATAAGTTTATTTTTTATATATTCTTGTGCTGCGTCTACCATTCCATAAAAAGATGTTTCAGCTGTATTAGGAATAAATGAGAAAACTGTGTTTTTTAAATCACCATTAATATTCTTTAAAACCTCTGGAAAAATTTTTCTACCAAGCGATTTGCGTTCTTTGTATATTTCTGCGTCACTCCCTCTAGAAAAATAAATTCTTTCAAATGAGCATGCCTTTTTAGGCAATTCATCTATAATTTTAATGATTTTAGCATCTTCCCCTTTTTTTGTAATTAATGCATACCCTGGATCAAGCTCCATAACTTTAGAAAATGGAACATTAAAAACAGTCTGAATTACTGGTCTTTCAGATGCAACTACCACAATTTCATTATCTTCATAAAAATATGCTGGTCTTATGCCTGCTGGATCTCTTAAAACAAATGTGTCTCCATGGCCTAACACTCCAGCAATTACAAAACCACCATCCCAGTTTTTAGAAGCTTTTGACAATACTTTTGACACATCAAGTCTAGAGGCTATTTGAGGAGTAGCTTGCGCCTTAGTATATCCTTCTTTTTTCAACTTTTTATATATTTTAGCCACACCAGCATCTAAAAAATGTCCTATATTTTCCATCACAGTTATAGTGTCAGACTTATCCTTTGGATGTTGTCCAAGATCAACCAGGTTTTTAAATAATTCGGAAACATTAGTCATGTTAAAATTCCCTGCTATGATTAAATTTCTATGCCTCCAATTGTTTTGTCTTAAAAGTGGTTGAACGCTTTCAATCGTGTTCTTTCCAAAAGTACCATATCTTACGTGACCTAGCATAATTTCTCCAACATATGGAACCTCTGATTTTAAATCTTGTGGACGATCCAATAGATCAGGTTTTGATTCCAACTCTGAATTAATTCGCTTATTAATTTTATTAAAAACATCCTGAATAGGTTCGTTATCATTTGATCTAATTCGACTTATATATCTTTGTCCTGAAGGAAGATCTAGTTTTATACTTGCAAAACCAGCACCATCCTGTCCTCTATTATGCTGCTTCTCCATCATCAAATACATCTTATTAATTCCATACAAAGCAGTGCCGTATTTTTCTTTAAAAAAACTAAGTGGTTTTTTAAGATGAATTAAGGCAATTCCACATTCATGTTTAATAGCATCACTCATAATTCAGCAGTATTTAATAATTCCATTTTAAATTTCGTTAATTTATTGAAGCCTTTTAAACGTTTTTCAAGTTTATATTCATTTACTAATTGTAAATTTTCTGTTCCAAATTTTTCTACAGTAAAAGATGCCATTGCAGAAGCATAAATTAAAGCTGCTTTCATGCTTTCAAATGAAATGTCATCTATTTGTGTAAGATATCCAGCAAATCCTCCAGCAAAACTATCTCCTGCTCCTGTTGGATCTTGAACCTCTTTTAAAGGAAATGCAGGTGCAAAGAAAACCTTTTCATTATGAAATAACATTGCTCCATGTTCTCCTTTTTTAATAATAATATATTTAGGTCCTAATTTTTTCATTTTCTCTACAGCATTCCAGATAGAATTTTCTTGTGTTAGTTGACGAGCCTCCTCATCATTTATACAAATCGCATCAATCTTACTAATTACTTCATCCAAAATTGAACGAAAGTTCTCCATCCAAAAATTCATTGAATCAAGTATAATTAGATTAGGTTTAACACTCATTTGTTTTAATGCTGATAATTGAACTGCTGGATGAAGATTACCTAAAAGAAGTATACTAGGTTTTCTCCAATTATCGGGAACTTTTGGTACAAAGTTTTCTAAAACATTTAATTGAGTGTCTAAGGTGTCTCTTACATTTATATTATCGTGATATTTTCCACTCCAAAAAAATGTTTTCCCTCCTTTTATAATTTCAACTCCCGAAACACTTACTCTTCTTTTAGTTAACAATTTTAGATCTTCAGATTTAAAATCTTCACCAATCACAGATACAAGACCTACATTTATATCAAAATTTGAAGCGGCAAAAGCTATATATGTTGCTGCTCCACCTAAAATATTTTCAACTTTTCCAAATGGAGTCTCTATAGTATCGTAGGCCATTGTTCCTACAACTAATAATTTGTTGCTCATTACGCAAAAATAGAAAACTTACTTCGGTTCATAACGAACTTTATTTATCATTTTATGATTTTTCATAAAATTTATCTTCATCTAATTTATTTCCTAAGGCTGCTTTTACAGCCAAAGAATCACATCTTTCATTTTGTAAATGATTGCTATGACCTTTAATCCATTGAAATTTCACATTATGATATCTATAAGTTTTAAGAAATCTTTTCCACAAATCTGGATTTTTCTTATCTTTAAAATTTTTTTCCTCCCATTTAATTACCCACTTTTTAAGAACAGCATCAATTACATATTTTGAATCGGAATATATTATAACGTCTGAAGGTTTAATTTTCAAAGCTTCTAAGCCAATAATTACTGCTAATAACTCCATTCTATTATTAGTGGTTTTTTTAAATCCACCAGAAAGTTCTTTGTTATAACCGTCCGATTCTAAAACAACTCCATATCCGCCTGGCCCTGGATTGCCCCTAGAGGATCCATCGGTATATATTTGTATTTTTTTCATTCAATTTTAAATAAGTATTCTTTAATAACTCTTGGAAAATGTTCTTTTTCAAGAATTTGAACTTTACGGGCAATACTTTCAGGCGTGTCTTCAGACAAAACATTTGTTTCAGCTTGAAAAATTATATTTCCTTCATCATATTCTTCATTTACTAAATGAACGGATATTCCTGTTTTTTTTACTTTACTATTTATAACAGCTTTATGAACATTAGCTCCATACATGCCTTTTCCTCCAAAACTTGGAAGTAATGATGGATGAATATTAATTATTTTCTTAGGGTATTTATTAATCCACAATTCTGGGATTTTCCATAGAAAACCAGCTAATACTATTAAATCTGGATTATATCGTTCAATAATATTAACAAATTTATCGTTAAAATATGATTTATCAAAAACTAAAGTTTCAATATTAAATGGCTTAACTCTTTCAAAAACATACGCATTTTTATTATTACCCGCTACTAGAACAACCTTAATATTAGGTTTGTTTTTAAAGTATTTTATTATGTTTTCAACGTTTGAACCACCACCAGAAGCTAAAAGTATGAGTTTTTTTGTTGTTGTTTTCATAAAATGATATACTTTAAATTATTCCAATAAAATAGATTAGAAATCTTCTTCATATTTATAACAAAATAAATAAACATTGTATTTTATTAACGAAAACTTAGTATTCTACTAAAGTTTTTTATTTTTGCTACAACAAATTTAAAATAATAAATTATGTCTGACATTTCTTCTAGAGTTAAAGTGATAATAGTTGACAAATTAGGTGTTGATGAAAACGAAGTTGTTGCTGAAGCAAACTTCACAAGTGATTTAGGAGCTGACTCCCTTGATACGGTTGAGCTTATAATGGAGTTTGAAAAGGAATTTGATATTCAAATTCCTGATGATCAAGCAGAAAATATTACAACAGTAGGCCAAGCAATTCAATTTATTGAACAGGCACTATAATTCTAATGTAATGAAACTAAGACGAGTAGTGATTACTGGATTAGGTGCACTTACTCCTATTGGTAATACACTTTCTGATTACTGGAATGGCTTAACAAATGGTAAGAGTGGAGCTGCTCCAATAACTTATTTTAATACTTCAAAATTTAAAACACAGTTTGCTTGTGAGTTAAAAGGTTTTGATCCTCTTGATTATTTTGACAGAAAAGATATTCGAAAATATGACAGGTTTACTCAATACGCTCTTGTATCAACAGATGAGGCAGTAACTAATTCAGGAATAGATCTAGAAAAAGAAAACAAAGACCAAATTGGTGTCATCTGGGGATCTGGAATAGGTGGACTTGAAACATTTCAAAATGAAATTATTGAATTTCAAAAAGGAGATGGTACTCCTAGATTTAATCCTTTTTTTATTCCAAAATTCATTCCAGATATTGCTTCCGGAATGATTTCGATTAAATATGGCTTTACTGGGCCTAATTTTGCGACAGTTTCAGCATGCGCTTCCTCATCTAATGCTATAATTGATGCTCTTAATTATATTCGATTAGGTTATGCAGATATTATGATAGCAGGTGGCTCAGAGGCTGGTATTACAATTGCAGGAATTGGAGGGTTCAATGCCCTGCGTGCTCTTTCAAAAAGAAATGATGATCCTTCTAAAGCTTCACGTCCTTTTGATAAAGATAGAGATGGTTTTGTTCTGGGTGAAGGAGCCGGATCATTAGTTCTTGAAGAATATGAACATGCAATCGCTCGAGGCGCAAATATTTATGCTGAATTATCTGGTGGTGGACTTTCTGCTGACGCACATCATATAACTGCGCCCCATCCAGAAGGACTTGGAGCAATAAAAGTAATGAGAAATTGTCTTAAAGATTCAAATACTAATACACAAGACGTTGATTTGATAAATATGCATGGTACATCTACACCTTTGGGAGATATTGCTGAAGTAAAGGCAGTTAAAGAAGTCTTTGGTGAACATGCTTATGGTATTAATATTAATTCAACAAAATCAATGACAGGTCATCTTTTAGGAGCTGCAGGTGCTGTTGAAGCTATTGCTTGCATTATGTCAATAAAAGAAGGCGTTGTCCCTCCAACAATAAACCATGAGAATGATGATGAAAATATTGATTCAAAATTAAATTTCACTTTCGGAACATCCCAAAAACGTGAAGTAAATGTTGCTATGTCAAATACATTTGGTTTTGGTGGTCATAATGCCTGTCTTTTATTTAAAAAAATAAATTAATAATAGGTGATAAATCTGGGTCAAATTTTCAATAAAAACAAAGATTCTGATCATATTTTTGCTTCTCATCTAAAAAATATAATAGGATTTACGCCAAAAAATATTTTAACTTTTAAAAAAGCCTTTACACACAAATCAAAAAATATTCGGGATAAAGATGGCTTATTAATTAATTATGAAAGGCTTGAATTTCTTGGAGATTCTATTTTAGGAGGTATTGTGTCTGCTCATTTATTTTTCAATTATCCAAATTTTTATGAGGGTGATTTAACAAAACTTCGTTCTAAAATTGTAAACCGGGAAAGTTTAAATAATATAGGTTACTCTCTTAAACTATATGAATTAATTGACAGTAGTCATAAAGCTGAAAGCCCCAATGATGATATTCATGGAAATCTTTTAGAGTCTCTAATTGGTGCAATCTATGTAGATAAGGGATTTGAAATATGTAAAAAGTTTATTTTAAATAAAATAATTGACTATTATATAAATTTTGACACCATAAACTCATCCATAATTAGCTACAAAGGAACTTTAATTGAATGGGCACAAAAAAATAAATGTAAAATTCTTTTTAAAACAACAGAAGATAATGGTTTAAATCCTAATATTAATTTTTCTTCTACTCTTTTTTTAGACAACAAGCAAATAGCTAAGGCTGGTGAGGTTTCAAAGAAAAAGGCAGAAGAAAAAGTTGCAAAAAGAGCCTATAATGCTTTAAAGTTTAAATTTAGTAATGAGTAAAAAATACTTTCTATTAGATAAAATAGTTGAGCAATATCATTTAATTGCAATACATACTAGTTTAGATGATTTCTCCCTAGCATACGTTTTAAACAAAAATTTAGGAGCTAATTTTAAAAGAGTTAAAGAAAATTTAAATTACAATAATTCAACATTTGAAATTTTTCATTGGGAAAATATAAAAGATGGGGTTAATTGTAGTTTAATTTCAAATAAAAATTTTATTGAGTCTGAAATTAAGATTGAATCCAATTCATTATTCAATCTTTCAGAAACAAAAAAAGTATCTTTGATTAATTCTTTATCTGATGCTGATTATTTAATAAAGATAAAGCAAGGTTTAGATTTAAATCATATAATGAAAGTTTTAAATAAATTACCTCAGGTAATTTTGACTTATATTGTAGATAACGAAGAAGTAAAATCAAAATTCAATTTAATATTTGATTAATGTCAAATTCAAATAAAACAAAAATAATTGCAACACTTGGTCCTGCATCAAATTCAGTTGATGTAATGGAAAAAATGATGTTAGAAGGTGTTGATGTATTTAGGATAAATTTTTCTCATGCAGATTATAACGATGCCTCTGAGAGAATCTCTTTAATTAGAAAACTGAGTGATAAACTCAAAATTCATGTTTCAATTCTAGCAGATCTTCAAGGGCCAAAACTTAGAGTAGGTAAAATTGAAGAAAACTCAAAAGTAAAAGAGGGAGATCTAATTACTTTTTCTAGTTCTAAATCTTTTATTGGAAACTCAAAAAAAGTTTACATGGCCTATAAAAAGTTTGCCTCCGATGTTAATGTTGGAGAAACTATTTTATTAGATGATGGAAAATTAATTTTTGAAATAGTAAGCACTGATAATAATGATAAAGTAACTGCTAGAGTAATTCAAGGAGGCGCATTCAAGTCTAATAAAGGTGTTAATCTTCCAAATACAGAGATTACTCTTCCTGCTCTTACAAAAAAAGATATTCAAGATACAATTTTCGCGATCAAACAAAATGTAGATTGGATAGCTCTATCCTTTGTAAGAAAAAAAGAAGATTTGATTGAACTTAAAAAATTAATAGATAAATATTCTGATCACAAAATTCCAGTTATTTCTAAAATTGAAAAGCCAGAGGCATTAAAAAATATTTCTCAAATAATCAATAATAGTGATGGATTAATGGTTGCAAGAGGTGATCTAGGAGTTGAAATTCCTGCATCAGAAGTGCCTTTAATTCAAAAACAATTGGTGCTAAAAGCTAAAGAAGCAAGAATTCCAATTATAATTGCCACTCAAATGATGGAAACTATGATAGAAAGTAGGACAGCTACTAGAGCAGAAGTTAATGATGTAGCCAACTCAGTAATGGATGGTGCAGATGCTGTAATGCTATCTGGTGAAACTTCAGTAGGAAAGTATCCAGTTGAAGTAATTAAATCAATATCTTCAATTCTTAAGAGTGTAGAAGGATCTGATCTTATTAAAGTTCCTAATCTTCCACCAAAGATTAAAACAAAAAGATATATAACTAAGTCTATTTGCTTCCACGCATCAATAATGGCAAATGAAATCGGAGCTAAAGCAATTTGTACATTAACAAATAGTGGATATACAGCATTTCAGATTTCTGCATGGAGACCGATGTCTCATATATTAGTATTCACTTCCAACAGAAGGATTTTAAGTCAACTAAATTTACTTTGGGGGGTTAAATCTTTTTTTTATAATACATACGAAAGCACTGATAAGACAATTGAACAAATCAACAATATTGCTAAAAAATTCAAATATGTTTCTAAAGGAGATTTTCTTGTAAATTTAACAGCTATGCCTTTAAAAGATAAGGGAATGGTTAATACACTTAGGGTGTCTGAAATATAATTTAATAAATCATGCCAATTGAGATTGAGCGAAAATTTTTGGTTAAAAATCTTGATTTTATTAAAGAAAGCTCTCATAAAAAATCCATTGAGCAAGGTTATTTATCAAAAGATCCTAATAGGACAGTTAGAGTAAGGATTGAAGAGGAAAAAGCATTTTTAACAATTAAGGGTAAAAGTTTTGATAATGGAACTAGTAGAATTGAAATTGAAATTGAAATATCCATAAAAGATGCCAGAGAACTAATGAAACTCTGCCTCTCAAGTCCAATTAAAAAAATTCGATACCTAATAAATAAAAATGGTTTTATTTTTGAAGTTGATGTGTTCAAAAATAATAATGAAGGATTAATCATTGCTGAACTAGAGCTTAATTCAGAAAAATCAGAATTCCCAAAACCAGACTGGTTGGGTGAAGAGGTTACTGGTCAAATAAATACTAAATTTATTCACTGTATTTTACCTTCAATTCCCCTATCATTATTGACATTAACATACTTATTCGCTGTATTTAATATGTCATTTGCTTTTATATATTTGGTGTATATTTGGTGTATATTTGGTGTATTTAAATTGATTTACACCAAATACACCAAATATGTCTAATCAAAACATTACACCAAAAAGCATCAGAAAAGTATTTCATCCAACACAAAAAAGGTGGATAATTAGATACTACTTTGGAAGCATAAAAAGTGTTGATGATAATGGTAAGGTTACCTACAAAACCAGCCAACAAGACGAATACCCAGATATAGGCTGGATAAAAGTACCGAAAAATGCTCATGATAGACTGGTCAACAAAAGGGCTGAACGTATGCTGGATAATATAATCGCTGAAAAAAATGTTGATCTAAGGAAGGGAAAGTTTGGTATGCTTACTAATAAAAATAAGAAAGCAAATATGCTTGATGATTTTGAAAAATATTATAAAAACAAGTATACATCTAAAAACTCCCTTCACCAGCACGCCACAATATTGGGTAGGTTAAAGTTATATGTAAATTCTGATTATATTTCTTGGTTAGGCATATATTTTCACTGTTTTATTACCTTTTGAATCCATATGCGCTCTATACATTCCTGCAGTATTCATTTCCATAGCAATATTTCCTTTATTATCAAGAGCAATTACGCCTCCGCTTCCTCCTAATTTTGCAACCTTTTCATGAATAACAATTTGAGCAGCTTCTTGAACAGACATGCCTTTATATTCCATTAAAGCAGATATATCATACGCAACGACAGAACGAATGAAAAATTCCCCCCAAACTGTAGCAGACACACCACAAGTTTTATTGTTTGCATATGTTCCTGCTCCAATTATAGGAGCATCTCCAATACGATTCCACTTTTTATTTGTCATTCCACCAGTTGATGTTCCTGAAGATATATTTCCATTTTTATCAAGAGCAACACATCCTACTGTTCCATATTTTTGATTTGCTAAGTATTCGTTCTCTGAAAAAAGTGTTGAAACTTCATTTAATTTAACTTTATCTAAAGACCCTTGATCTACGCTCAGTTATAAAATAAGTATTTGGTTTTAGTTCTAACTTTTGACTCAAAGCAAATTCATCAGCTCCACTTCCAGACAACATAACATGAGGTGAATTTTTCATTACTGCAATTGCAGCAGAAATAGGATTTTTAATTTTTGACGCTCCAGATATTGCTCCAGCATCAAGGGTTAATCCATTCATAAATGATGCATCGAGCTCAACATTACCATCAAAATTTAGAACAGCTCCTTTTCCTGCATTGAAAAGTGGAGAATTTTCCATTACATGAATTGTTTTTTCAACTGCCTCTTGACTTGATCCACCTTTTTCTAAGATTTTATATCCAACTTCAATAGCTTCATTAAGTTTATTGATATATTTTATTTCTATTTTATTGGTCATGTTTTTTTTTGAAATAGTCCCAGCTCCACTATGAATGACTATAGAAAATGTTGATGTTTTCTTATTGTCTATTTCATTTTTATGCGATTGGCAAGAAAAAAATCCTAATAAAATAATTGCTAATACGTAACGCATGTGAAAATTTTATTTAATGCTATTGATTTATCAAACTTAATAAATTTTCTTTTATATAAACTCTTTTTAAATAGTACTACCTTTAAAAATTATTAAAACAATCATTTCTAATGAACAAACAAACTATAAAAATTTTAGCTTCTTTAGGTATTGAAAACAAACAATTAGGTTGCAGTACTGGAAGCAAATGGATGGGGTCTGGGGAAATAATTTATACAAGTTCTCCTGTTGATGGATCCTCACTTGTTGAAGTATCAAGTACTGGCGTTGAAGATTTCGAAACGATAATTGAAAGTGCAGAAAATGCATTTCAAATTTTTAGAAAAATTCCAGCCCCAAAACGTGGTGATCTAGTTAGACAATTTGGGGATGCCTTAAGAAATCAGAAAAAAAATTTAGGAAAGTTAGTTTCTTACGAGATGGGAAAATCGTATCAAGAAGGATTAGGTGAGGTTCAAGAAATGATTGATATATGTGAATTTGCAGTTGGCTTATCAAGGCAATTACATGGGCTTACTATGCACTCAGAACGCCCATTACATAGAATGTACGAACAATACCATCCTATAGGTATAGTTGGTATTATTTCAGCTTTTAATTTTCCTGTTGCAGTTTGGAGTTGGAATGTTGCTTTAGCATGGGTATGTGGAGATGTTTGTGTTTGGAAACCTAGTGAAAAAACTCCTCTATGCAGTATTGCATGTCAAAAAATTATTGAAAAAGTATTAAAAGATAATAAAATGCCTGAAGGAATTTCATGCTTAGTTAATGGTGGTGCTGATGTAGGGAAGTGGTTGTCAGAAGATAAGAGAATTCCTCTTATTTCTGCAACAGGATCAACCAATATGGGTAGAAAAGTATCTGAAGAAGTAGGTAAGCGCTTGGGTAAAACGCTCTTAGAGTTAGGAGGTAACAATGCAATTATAATAACGCCAAAGGCTGATATTAAAATGACTATTATTGGAGCTGTTTTTGGAGCTGTTGGAACTTGCGGCCAAAGATGCACTTCTACTCGTCGTCTAATTATACACGAAGAAATCTATTCTAAGGTAATAGAAGCTCTTAAAACAGCTTACAAACAGCTTAGAATAGGAGATCCGTTAGACACAAATAACCATATTGGACCTCTTATAGATAAACAATCTGTAAGTCAATACCTTCATGCTATTGAGGTGGCGGATGAGCAGGGAGCAAAATGGTTATTCAGAGGAAAAGCCTTGTCCGGAAAAGGATATGAGAGCGGTTGCTACGTCTCACCATCTATAGCTGAAATAAACGCTGATGCTGAAGTAGTTCAAACTGAAACATTTGCACCACTTCTTTATGTTATAAAATATTCAGGAGATGTTGAAAATGCAATAAATATTCAAAATAACGTTAGTCAAGGTTTGTCTTCTGCAATCATGACTCAAAATCTTCAAGAAGCGGAAGCTTTTCTATCTCATTGGGGAAGTGATTGCGGAATAGCAAACGTAAATATAGGTACGTCAGGAGCTGAAATCGGAGGTGCTTTCGGAGGCGAAAAGGATACAGGAGGAGGACGAGAAAGCGGTTCAGATGCATGGAAAGTTTATATGAGAAGACAAACAAATACAATCAATTATTCATCAGAGCTTCCTTTAGCACAAGGAATTAAATTCGACATATAGTCTAACCAATTGATAATGTATTCAATAATACAAAATATATTTTCTTTTTGGAAAAATTTTGTATTAATCATTTTAATTATGATATGTGTTAATTCTTTGATAGGCTATTTATCAAAAAATGTATTTAGCTCACGAGATTTAAGATATAATACCTTTGGATTAGTAATTTCAGTAATTCAATTAATTATTGGAGTCATATTTTATTTTATTATTAATTGGTTAAATGAAGACAGTCCCGATAATTTAAATTATATAAAAAATAGTGATTATAAGTTATTGTCAATAAGGGGGCTGCTAATTAACTTAGCCTCCGTTTTATTTATATCTATGGGTTGGTCTTTACATAATAGGCAATTTGATAGTAGAAAAAAGTTTGTCAGAGTATTGGTTTTTTATGGTCTAGGATTGCTAATGCTAATTAGAACTGTTTCAATAAATTAAATTTATTAAAAAGCATTATGATAAAACAATATGAAAATAGATTCAAAATATTACGTCTTCAAAAAAAATGGAAAGTTGCAGTTTTAGGAAGCGGGAGTTGGGCTACTGCATTAGTAAAAATTATAACAGAAAATAAAAATAAAGTTGGTTGGTATATTAGAAATAATGATGATGCTTTGAAAATAAAAAAACATGGTATTAACCCAAAGTATCTTAATTCTTTAAAACTCAAAACAAAGCGACTAAACATCAATTGTGAAATTAATAAAATAGTTGAAGAGGCTGATGTTGTTTTGGTAGCTATTCCTTCAGTATATGTATATGCAGAACTCAACAAGATAAATATAGATGTAAGTAAAAAAATATTTGTTTCTGCTGTAAAAGGTGTTCTTCCAGAAAAAATGCAAACTTTAGGAGGTTTTTTTCATGACCATTTTCAAATCCCATATAATCAAATAGGAGTAATTGCTGGTCCTTGTCATGCTGAAGAAATAGCAACGGAAAAACTTTCATATTTGACCTTTTCATGTCCAAGCACTACTAATGCAAAAGTAATCTCTAAATGGTTGAAATGTAAATATGTAAGAGTAAAGATTTCAAATGATATTATTGGAACTGAGTATGCAGCAATGTTAAAAAACTGTTACGCTATAGCTGCTGGAATTGCTCAAGGTCTTGGCTATGGAGATAATTTTATGAGTGTTTTAATGAGTAATTCTATAAGAGAAATGAAAAGATTTATTAAAAATATTTACAAAATGAAACGAAATATAAATAATTCAGCATATCTAGGTGATTTATTAGTCACAGGTTATTCTTCATTTAGTCGAAATCGAAGACTAGGAGTTATGCTTGGTAAAGGATATAATGTTCAAGACGCTTTATTAGAAATGAATATGATTGCAGAAGGATACTACGGATCTAAATCTGCATTTCAGATCAATCAAAAATATAAATCTAGTACCCCAATTTTAGATACAGTTTATTCAATTATGTATAAAGAAACTAATGCCAAAAAAGCTTTTAAAAAAATGGAGTCAAAGTTAGATTAGATAGATGATTTAAACTGCTTTAAGAATCTAAGATCATTTTCAAAAAACATTCTAATATCACTAACTTGATATAAAAGCATTGCAATTCTCTCAATTCCCATCCCAAAAGCATAACCTGAATATTCTTCAGGATCTATTCCACAATTAATTAAAACGTTTGGATCTACCATTCCGCATCCCATAATCTCTAACCAACCAGTTCCTTTAGTAATTCTTCGATCAGTTTCTGTTTCTAAACCCCAATATATATCTACTTCAGCACTAGGTTCAGTAAAAGGAAAATAAGACGGGCGTAAACGAATTGTTGACTTGCCAAATAATGCCTTAGTGAAATACTGTAAAGTTTGTTTCAAATCTACAAATGAAACATCTTTATTAATATATAGCCCTTCAATCTGATGAAATATACAATGAGATCTAGAGGAAATAGCTTCATTTCTAAAAACACGACCTGGAGAAAGGATACGTATTGGAGGAAGGTTGTTTTCCATATATCTCACTTGAACAGAAGAAGTATGTGTCCGAAGTAAAATATCTGGATTAGTTTGAATAAAAAACGTATCCTGCATATCTCTTGCAGGATGATGCTCAGGTAAGTTTAGTGCTGTGAAGTTATGCCAGTCATCTTCAATTTCAGGCCCTTCTGATAAATTAAAACCTATTTGAGAAAAAATTGATATAATACGATTCTTGACAATGGACAAAGGGTGCCTTGTTCCTCTATCAAAATCTAATCCTGGACGGAATAAATCTCCGTTTTTTCCATCTTCACTAACTGTGTTCAATGAGTTTTTAAGAGATTTAATTTTGTCGTTGACAGCTTTTTTTAAAATGTTTAATTCTTTTCCAAACTCTTTCTTATCCCTTTCAGAAACACCCCTAAAAGAAGCAAAAAAATTATTTAGTATACCTTTTTTTCCAGAATATTCAACCCTAAAAGATTCTAGTTCAAACAAATCTTCCGTTTTAAAATCATTTACTTTCTTTAAATGCTTTTTAACCTCTTCAATCATAATGTAAAAGTACAGATTCTATTATTTATAACAACCCTATTTAAAAGACTAATAATTTGATTTGGGATTATTTTATTTTAATATCACAAATTTAGTTTCTTTTTTAATGAATGCTTAAATTGGAGAAAACTCTTGAATATGAATCTTAATTGGATTGATTTGGTTCTTTCAGCTTTATTTATCTATGGATCTATTATAGGCTTCAGAAAAGGTTTAGTAAGAGAGATTGCAAGTTTACTAGGGTTATTTATAAGTTTAATTAGTGTTTATAGTTTTTCTGATTATTTATCAAATTTGATTGAAGAGTTTTTAAATTTATCTACAACTATTGCATACATAATCTCATGTTTAATACTGTTTTTAACTACTATTTACTTGGTGTCTTATATAGCAAAGTTAATAACAAAAGCACTAAATATAATTGCTCTAGGATTTCTAAATCGTATTGCTGGTTTTATTTTTGGACTATTAAAATGGGTGATTATTTCATCATCTTTAATACTCATCATAAACAAAATATTTTTTTTCAATGAAATAAGTGAACAGCTCAAAAGTGATCAAATGAAATCTTCAATTATTTATGAATCCCTTTCTAAAATTGGTGAATTTATTTTTGAAGTTATAGAAAAGAAGAATGGAAAAGAAGAATGGAAATACTTATAAAGACTTTATTTGATTATCAATTACCCAGCCTTCAGATCCATTAACTAATCTTATTTTTTCCCAGCCTCTTAATTTATCAAGCAGTTCTACTTTAGTCCCCTCATGTAGACTAAAGATCTCTTCATTTCTATTATTAGGTTCAGAAAAAACTGGCAATTCTTTTGCAAAAACAATTCCTTTTTTTATTTTATCAGTGTTTTGTGTTTCCTGCCAAATTACACTAGATATTATAAATGACTTCACTAGAAAAATTATTGATAATAAAAAGTAAAATCTTTTATAAATGGGATTGAATGAAAATAAGTAAAATAAAGCCGAGATAAAGAACAAAGACATAAGTCCAATTAAGATAAAAGCCCAAACCTCAATTGAAAACAAAGAAATAATAAAATTAATATTTTGTTGAACTTGTGTTTCAGGAAGTTCTTCAATAGCATCTAAAGTCATATTTTTAGCAAATGATAAGTTATCAAGTATATCCTTATTATTTGGGGATAGAAGGAGTGCTTTTTCAAAATAAAAATTACTCTCCGCCACTTTATTAAGTCGATAAAAACAATTACCCATATTAAAATATAACTCAGCACTATGAAGTCCATTATCAATAATTTTACTGTACTCATCAATCGCTAATTCAAATCGATCATTATTATATAAATTATTTGCCTTTTCGAATAATAACTCAGGGGTTTGCGAAAACCCTAATTTGAATAGTAAAACAACTATATATATAGAATTTTTCATGTTAAATTTCATTATCGAGTTTTTCTATAACATCAATTGCAGAATTGTAATCTTGTTTCATTTTAACTTGAGTTATAGGAGAATATCTAGCCATATCACAATTCTTTAAAATTATCATAAAATTATCTATTGTCGAAGCTTTAGCTCCTAATTTCATTAATGACTCAGCTATTATTTCTTTTTGCATATCTACTGTCTCAATTTGAAGTTTTGCCTTCAAGTAATTATGAAATGCTTTTTCTAAAGAGTCATAAAATTTAGACTTATTATCAATATATATCTTTGCTTTTCCTAAAAACCTAATTGCAAGTTTACTTCTTCTTTTTAATTTTAAATCATTTTCATCAATTGCTCTATTTAACAATAATCTTCGAATAAAAACAATAATAGGCAAAAGTATTAATGGTAAAATAATTATTACCCAATAAGTTGATTTTTTCCAAAATTCAACTTGATTAATTGGAAAAAATCCTGATTTTAATTTAATAAAACCAAAAGTTTTATTAGTATTTATTTGTGACCCATCATTTGCATTGATTTTATTTTCTTGATTAATAGATTTTGAAATATCACCTCCATATACATCAATAATATGTTCTATAGAATTGAGAGTCTGATAGATTTCAATTTCAGGGTCAAAATAGTTAAACTCAATTGACGGCATAGGGTATTTTCCCTGAAGTTGTGGAACGATAGTATAAGTGTTTTGAATCGTTCCCTCCATACCTGAAAGAGTTGTGTTAATTTCTTCTTTATATTCTGGATCAAAAACTTCTAAAGTATTAGGAACTTTGATTTTTGGAAGTTCAAAAAGCTTTAAGTTTCCTTTACCTGTAACTTTTACTATTGATTGAAATGATTCTGATGTCTTAAGAGATTTTTTACTGATCAAAACATCTAACTTAAATTTTCCAACTGCTCCAGAAAAACTATCAGGTTGATCTATAATTGGTAATGCTTTTACATTTAAGGTTCGTTTTCCTGCATTAACTGATCTTGAAACTTGTTTGTAAATCGTATTACCAAAAAAATCTTTACGTTTTGTGGGAATTTCAATAACTAAATTCAATGCTAGTGGCTCAATAACTAATTTTCCTGTTTTTTGAGGATATAATACAGTTTTTCTCCATATTACTTCATTGTAATCCTCACCTTTATATGATCCTGACTCAACCTTTAACTGTGTTATTTTTATTGAACTACTCCAGAAATCTCTAAATTTTGGACTTTGAATTTCACGTGCATCGGAAATTTTAATCGGGTTTCTAAAATATAATTTATAAACTACAGTAATTGCCTCATTTAAGTATGGATTAGCATCTGAAATTTCTGCTACAAGGTGCATGTTCTCATCAGCTAAGTATTCAACACTACTTGCCCCAGAAGGCTTTCCTACAACTGATAAAACCTCAATAGATACAGGTGATGTTTGATATAACTTTCCTTCAAAACTAATTTTAGCAAAACCTATTATAAATGTTCCTTTTTCTTTTGGTGCTAGAAAATATGTAAATGTTTTTGAAAAAGTTCTTTTACCATTAATCCAAGAGTTACTTATAGATTGGTTAGGTCCTCCAACTAGTGTAAAATTCTCAAATGATGGAGGAATAAAATCATCTCCATTTTGATTCATTATAAAATCTACTCTTAGGCGCTCATTAACTCCTAGCTTTTTCTTACTTACTCTAAGATCAAAATCTATCTGAGCATTTATAAAAAAACTATAAAAAACTATATATATGTATAATATTATACGCATTTATTTACCAATCCTTTTTGGTTTTAATAGGTTTACCTTTTATTTTTTTAGCATTGATTTTATCTTGTACTTTTTTCTCTTGATTATTCACTGCTTCAAGAAGACTTTTAACTTGTTCTGGTGATAATTGGCCAGGCTTTCTATTTTTTTTAGAATTATTTTTATCAGAATCTTTCTCCTTTTGATCTTTAGACTGATCATTCTCTTTTTTATCTTCATCGGGTTTTTCCCCTTTGTTGTTTTCTTCTTCATTAAAAGACTTTTCATTTTTATCATCTTCCCCTTTTTGTTCTTTGTCTTTATTTTCTTCATTCTGATCATTCTTACCTTGATCATCCTTGTCTTGATTTTTCTTTTCATCGTCCAACAAAGATTTTGCAAGCGCATAATTATATCGAGTTTCATCATCTGAAGGATTATTTCTTAAAGCATTTTTATAAGACTCGACTGCCTTTTCATATTCTTTTTTCTTCATATAAACATTTCCCATATTGTGCAAAGCTGCATGTTTATCTGATTTATTATTGGCAAATTTTTGAGTTCTAAAAAACTGTTGCGCCGCTTCATCATATGCATTAGCTTGGTATTGAGTGTTTCCAAGATTAAATAAAGCTTTAGGCATTTGAGGTGCTTTTGTTAGTGCAAAACGATAGTCAATTTCAGCACCTATAAAATCTTCTTTTTTAACTTTTTCATTTCCTTCAAACAAATCATTATCAATAGTGGTTTTTTGAGAAAACAAAGAAAAGCTCAAACAAAAAAATAATAGATTTAAGTATTTCATTTTGATTATTTTTCGTTGAAAAGATTTAACTTCTTTAACCATAGTGTCTGTGTTTCAAAAACAAATAATTCAATTAAAAGTAATAAAAATGAAATAAAAATGAATGGCTGAAACTGATCTTTATAACTAACAAATTTTTTTGCTTCAAACTCTTTTTTTTCTAAGTTTTTTAACATCTCAGATACGAAAGCTACTACCTCTTTTGTATTATTTCCATCAATATATTTTCCATTAGCATTTTTAGAAATTAATTTTAATGTTTTAGTGTTTCTCTTTGTTATTACCACTTCTTCATTTTCATCTTTTTTATAACTTTCCAATACACCATTTCTTTTAATTGGTATAGGTCCTCCAGACTCGGTTCCAATTCCAAAAGTAAAAACCTTTATTCCATTAGCTGCTGCTCTAATAGATGCACTTTCTGCATCATCAGAATGATCTTCCCCGTCAGAGATTAAAAAAACAACTCGATTGGTTTGATCTTCATCATTAAAGTATGTTGTTGATAAATCTAATGCTGAGTTCAGTGCAGTTCCTTGAGAAGATATCATGTCTGTGTTTAAACTTTGCAAAAACATTTTACCCGCATTATAATCTGTAGTTATGGGCAACTGCGGGATAGCTTGGTTTGCATATGCAATGATTCCTATTCTATCACCAACCAGGTTATCTATTATTGCAGAAACAAGGCGTTTAGCTTTTTCAATACGATTAGGAGCAATGTCCTCTGCTAGCATGCTTTTAGAAACATCTATGGCAAAAACAACATCTACTCCTTCTCTTTTTACAGTTTCTAATTCTGTACCCATTTTAGGATTAATTAATCCTATTACTAAAAAACTAAGCGAAAGAATCAATAGAAGAAATTTAAAAAAAATCTTAAATATGGAACGATTAGGACTTAAAGAATCTATCATTTTTGAACTAATAAGCCTTTTTTGAGTATTTGACTTCCATTTAATAATCCATAAAAACAAGCCCAAAAGAACTGGTATAATAAAAAACAAATATGTGTATGTTGGCTCGTCTAATAAATACATAATCTATACAAAACTTCTAAAAAATGTGTTACGTAGAATAAATTCTAATACA
>Ga0209501_10001180_pt1 | contig 29387 bp, 35 predicted proteins | sample ArcticOcean_MG_C_4_FD_187434 | JGI IMG/M metagenome (GOLD analysis project Ga0209501, IMG submission 187434) | Marine microbial communities from western Arctic Ocean - ArcticOcean_MG_CB4_134 (SPAdes) (version 2) | ecosystem: Environmental > Aquatic > Marine > Oceanic | place: Arctic Ocean...
ATAGTTGTCACAAATACACTTGATGCAATAGCAGGATCAATATTCATTTTTTTTAAAGTTATTGGAACAACAATTCCAAATAATCCAGCCACTATCATTGTGACAATCATCGACATAGATATAATCATTGAAAGTAAGGAATCTTGAAACCAGATTTGCACTACAAGTGCACTAATTATTGCAAAAATAATACCATTTAAAATTCCTATATTAAATTCTTTTAAAATATTTTGTGAAAAATTATTTTTAGTTAAATCATTTGTTGCTAAGGTTCTAACAGTAACGGCTAAAGTTTGCATACCTGCATTCCCACCCATAGAAGCAACTATTGGCATTAAAAATGCTAGAACAACCATCTGTTCTATTGTTGCACCGAATAAACTAATTACCCAAGTTGCAAGAAATGCTGTAAAAAGATTTAATAAAAGCCAGTTAAATCTTCTTTTAGTCTTTTTAAAAACACCATCTGTAATTTCTTCGTCACCTACTCCAGCTAATCTTAAGGCATCTTCTTCTGCTTCTTCTTTTAAAACGGTTAAAACATCATCATACATAATCATACCAACTAACTTATTAGTTTTATCTACTACAGCAGCAGAATTTAGATTATAGTTCTCAAAGACGTTACCAACTTCTTCTTTATCCATATCAACTGGAATAAGTAATTGAGACTCAGACATAATGGAAAGCATTTTTGTATCTCTAGATGTTGTTAAAACCTTAGATGATGGAACTGTTCCAATAGGCTTAAAATCTTCATCCACAATAAAAATTTCTAAAAATTCTTCAGGCAAATCTTTGTTTTCACGTAAGTAATCGATTGTCTGTCCTACTGACCAATTGCTTGGTATAGCAGTAAATTCACGTTGCATTATTCTTGCAGCTGTATCTTCTGGATAACTTAAGCTTTCAAGTAAAGCAAAACGATCTTTTGGTGGCAATGAGCTTAAAATATCATTTTTATCTTTTTCATCTACATTTTCTAAAATCGCAATTGCATCGTCTGACTCAAGGTTTTTTAAAAGTTTAACAATTGAATCTGATGAGAGATAAGCAATAATTTCAGATTGAACAGATTCATTAAGTTCAATAAAAACTTCAGGATCTATATTAAAATTATTAAGCTTTATTAAACTTTCTCTATCATTTTGACTAAGAAGTTCAATAATGTCAGCTGCATCAGCTGGATGCATTTCATTAAATGAATTTGTAATAAATTGAGCGTCGTTATTAGCAATTTTATTTGTAACAACTTTTAAATATTCTTTATTAAACTCAAAATTAACTTTTTTATCTTTTATTTTTTTTATTAAAGACATAAATTTACCTATAAATCAATTTTGCACTCTTAGTGCATAATAAGAATAATACAATTTATAAATGAATATAGAAATTAAAAAGTCAATAAAACCAGTAAAATATGATGTTGCAGTAAAACTTCTAGAAGAGAGATTGTTAGATATAAATAATGATAAAAAAGGTGATTTAATTTGGCTCCTAGAACATGAAGAAATCTATACTGCTGGCACTAACTATAAAGAAAAGGAAATTTTAAATAAAGATATAAAACTGATTAAAACTAATCGTGGTGGCAAAATCACTTATCATGGTCCTGGACAATTAATTTGTTATTTTGTCATAGATTTAAAACAAAGAAAAAAAGATATTAGAAAATTTATAACTTTAATTGAGAAAACAATTATTGAAAGCTTGTTTGAATTTAATATTAAATCATTTGGCGATCCAAAAAATATTGGTATTTGGGTAGACAACAAGTCCAATATTAAAAAAGTTGCAGCAATTGGTGTCCGTGTTAGCAAATGGATTGCGTATCATGGATTTGCAATTAACATTAGTAATGATCTTGCAAAATATCAAAATATCATTCCATGTGGAATTTCAGATAAAGGCGTAACAAATCTCAAATCTATTAATGATCAAAACTATAATACTTTAAGCGATGTAATAGTTAAAAATTTTACTAAGAACTTGAAAATCTAAGTCTTTTAGTCTTTAAAAGTTTTTTGAAATAATCTGGCAAGAGTGCTGTGTAAGTATATTTTTTATCCTTAATCATGAATTTAATTTGATAAGAGTGAAGCATTAAATTTTTATTAATAGCTTTATCTGTATTACTAAATTTATATTTTTGATCTCCATAAATGGGTGAGCCTACTGCATATAGCTGTTTTCTAAGTTGATGTTTTCTTCCAGTTATCGGTTTCATTTCAACCAAACTACAAATAGAGTTTTTGTCTAAAACTTTATATGTAGTTCTAGCCTTTTCTACTATTTCTTTATCATTATCATATCTAGTAAGATCATCATTCCATTCACCAGAATCTTTTTGTAATTCACCATGACATATTGCTAAATACGTTTTGTGAACTTTTCTTAATCTAAATAATGATGTTAACAATTGTGCGGCCTCTCTATGTTTGGCCATAATAAAAACACCTGATGTATCTTTATCTAATCTATGAACTGAAAAAGGTTTTGTGTTTTGAAAAATATCGCTACGGGCAAAGATATCTACAAGATTTTTTTTAGATTTAGTTCCACCTTGAACTGAAATACCAGAACTTTTATTCAATACAATGAAGTCATCATTGTTATCAATTATTAAATCTTCGTTCTCTTTAATGACTTCTTCAGAGGGTAAAAATTTAATTGTTTTTTGAACAATTGTTTCTTTAAAATCAAAGTTAAATAGATCAACAATATCCCCTGTTTTTACTTTGTGAGAGCTTTTTACTTTTTTATTATTGATCTTAACTTTTCCACTTTTCAAACTTTTTTCGATTAAGCCTTGTGGGTAATTACCAAGATTATTCCGTATCCATCTATCAATACGCATATCGTTAAACGTTGAATCAACGTTAAATGACTTTTTCATGATGATATATTTTTATAAGGAAAATTAAGCAGTAGCTAATTTTTTCTCTTCGTTTTGGTCTTTAGCTGGATCTTTTTTCTTTCTATCAACTCTTTTTGCCTCAATATCTCTGTCTACAAATTCAATGACAGCCATAGGTGCATTGTCTCCATATCTAAAACCAGCTTTAATAATTCTAGTATATCCACCATTTCTTTTTTCATATCTTTTAGACAAAGTTTTTGTAACTTTACGGGCAGATGTGATGTCTTGTAATTTCGTCATTAACATCTTTGTTGTTAGTAAAGTTTCTTTTTTACCTAAAGTAATGATCTTGTCAGCTTGAGGCTTTAGAAATTTAGCTTTAGGAAGTGTAGTAGTAATCTGCTCATATTTTATTAAAGAATTTAACATATTCTTTAATAATGCTTTTCTATGTTCAGAAGTTCTATTTAACTTTTTATTAGCCATTCCGTGTCTCATTAGATTTGCTCCTCTAACTTTTTAGACATTTCAGCTATATTTTCTGGTGGCCAGTTTGGTATTTCCATACCAAGGTATAAAGACATACCAGTTAAAACTTCTTTTATTTCATTTAATGATTTTCTACCAAAATTCGGTGTTCTAAGCATTTCACCTTCTGATTTTTGAACTAGATCTCCTATGTAGATAATATTATCATTTTTTAAACAGTTCATTGAACGAACTGATAGCTCTAATTCATCTACTTTTCTTAAAAGATTTTTATTAAATTCAGGTTCGGTTGAAACTTCATTAATAGGAGCTTCTACTGGTTCATCAAAATTAACAAACATATTAAGTTGGTCTTGGAAAATTCTTGCTGAATATGCAACTGCATCTTCAGCTGAAATTGAACCATTAGTCTCAACTTCCATAGTTAATTTATCATAGTCTAGAGCTTTTCCTTCTCTAGCAGTACTTATAGCGTATGAAACTTTTTTAACTGGACTGTATAATGAATCTATTGCAATCAAACCTAAAGGTGGTTCTTCTGGCTTATTCATTACAGCGGGAACATAACCCTTGCCATTTCCAACATTCATTTCCATATGGAAATGCGTATTTTCATCTAAATTACAAATAACCAAATCAGGATTTAAAATCTCAATATCAGTGACAGCTTCAATGTCAGAAGCTTTAATTTCACCTGGTCCTTTTGCATCTAAAATAAGTTTTTTAGCACTATCTGAAGAGCTTTTTAATGCTAATGATTTAACGTTTAAAACTATGTCTGTAACATCTTCTCTAACACCTTTAATGGATGTAAACTCATGTAATACACCATCAATTTGGATTGAAGTTACAGCAGTACCTCTAATAGATGAAAGTAAAATTCTTCTTAAAGAATTACCTAAAGTTAAACCGTAACCTTTTTCTAATGGTTCAGCTATAATTTTAGCATGTGATTTATCATCACTAATTTTAACATCTAATTGAGCTGGTTTAATTAATGCTTTCCAATTTTTAGCATTTACATTTAAACTTTCCATTTATTAAACTCTCCTTTTCTTTGGTGGTCTTACGCCGTTATGTGGCATTGGTGTTGTATCTTTTATAGAAAGAATCTTAAATCCTTTCGCTTGTAATGCTCTTAAAGCAGTTTCTCTTCCTGATCCAGGTCCTTTAACTTGCACAGTTAATGTCTTCATACCAAACTCTAATGCTTTAGATGCGGCTGAGTCTGCAGCAACTTGTGCAGCATAAGGTGTTGATTTTCTTGAACCTTTAAAACCTTTTTGTCCCGCAGAAGCCCACGAAATAACATTTCCATTAGTATCTGCTATTGAAATTATTGTATTATTAAAAGTTGATTGTACGTACGCAATACCATTAAGAATATGTTTTTTAATTTTTTTCTTTTTTGAGTATGAGCTTTTTTTAGATTTTTTATCTACTTTTTTTTCTACAACAGAATCTGGATTTTCTACTTTTTCTACTTTAGCCATAAATTAATTATTTTTTAAGTGGTGTTAATTTTTTACCCGCAATTGCAATAGCCTTACCTTTTCTAGTTCTAGCATTACATCTTGTTCTTTGTCCTCTAACTGGAAGTTTTTTTCTATGTCTTGATCCCCTGTAGCATGCTAGATCAATTAGTCTTTTGATAGTTAAAGAGTAGTCTCTTCTAAGATCACCTTCCACCTTAAAATTTGCATCAATATATTCTCTAATTTTTAAAATATCTTCATCCGTTAGTTCGTTTATTCTTTTTGCAGTAGGAATTTCTAATGATGTACAAATCTGATTTGAAAATTTATTACCAATACCATAGATGTACGTTAGTCCTATGTAGACAAGTTTGTTTTGGGGAATGTTTACACCTGCTATACGAGCCATATTTTTGAGAATAAATTTAGCCTTTTATATAAGAAGATGTTCTAAAGTCAACGCCTTAAACATTAAGAACACCCTTGATTTTATTGTTAATTTGCTCGATTTCAGCAGCTCCATCGATTTCTGTGAAATTTGTATTATTTGAGTAAAAATCGAGGACTGGTTTAGTTGTCTTCATATACGTGTCATATCTAGCTACAACTACGTCAAAATTATCATCTTTTCTCTTCTTAAGGTGGTCTTTACCACATGGGTGTAATTCTATTTGTTCTTTATTAAAAAACTCATTCAAAGTCATATTACACTTATCACATGTCATTCTACCCATAATACGTTTTTCAATAATGTCCTTTGAAACATTTAAAAAGATTATATGACCAATCGATTGGTCAAATTCAGCTAAAATTAACACTAAATTCTTAGCTTGCTCAACATTTCTGGGATATCCATCAAAAATAATCCTGTCTCTATATTTAAGGTTGGTGATTGATTTTCTTAGCAGTGTATTCACTGTTTCATCTGAAACAAATTTTCCATTAGATATCAATTGTTCTATTTCAAAACCTAGTGGTGTTTTTAACTTAATCTCTTCTCTTAAGAGATTACCAGTTGATAATTGAAAGTAGTTATGTTTTTTTACAATGAATTGTGCCTGTGTGCCCTTCCCAGCTCCTGGAGGACCAAATAAAATTATATTCACAGAATTATTTACCGAATTTTGTTTTTTTTATTAATTGCTCGTATTGTGAGCTCATTAATCTAGTTTGTATTTGAGTTACTGTATCAATTGCAACCACAACAACAATTAAAATTGAAGTACCACCTAAGTAAAAAGGTATTGGGTAATTTGCAATTAAAAACTCTGGCATCAAACATACAATAGTTAAATAAAGAGCACCTATTGTTGTAAGTTTAGTTACAATCTTCTCTATGTATAGTGCAGTGTTTTCACCGGGTCTAATCCCTGGTACAAAGCCACCATATTTTCTTAGATTATCAGCTGTCTCTGTTGGGTTAAAAGTAATTGAGGTATAGAAAAAAGTAAAAAAAACTATTCCAGAAGCATATAGGAGCATGTAAAGAGGTTGCCCTTGAGTAAAGTATGAACTTATGTTTAAGAAAGTATCGTTATCTGAAAAGCTAAAATTAGAAAAGGTTACAGGTAAAAGCAATAAAGCTGATGCAAAAATTGCTGGTATAACACCTGCTTGGTTAATCTTTAACGGTAAGTGAGAAGATTCTCCACCATACATCTTGTTTCCCATTTGTCTTTTGGGGTAATTTATTAGAATTTTTCTTAATGCTCTTTCCATAAAAACAATAAACATAATTGTTCCAACTAATAATACAAAAATTCCAATAATCATGATTGTAGAAACCGCACCAGTTCTACCTAACTCAAATGTAGTAACTAACGCCCTTGGGATTTCAGCTACAATTCCAGCAAAAATAATCAATGATATACCATTACCAATACCCCTTTGCGTTATTTGCTCACCCAACCACATGAGAAACATTGTTCCTGCAACAATAGTTGAAACTGCTGTTATCGTAAAAAATAACCCCGGATTAATAACTAAATCTGCAGAAGATTGTAAGCCAACTGATAGACCGTAACCCTGAATAGTAGCTAGCAAAACAGTACCATATCTTGTTATTTGCGTAATTTTAGCTCTACCAGTTTCACCCTGGGCTTTTAAATTTTTAAAATAATCAGATACCCCAGTTAGTAATTGAACAATAATAGATGAGGAAATATATGGCATTATTCCAAGTGCAAAAATTGCCATTCTACTAACTGCTCCACCAGAAAAAACATTAAACATTCCAAGTAACCCTTTTTGATTGCCACTCATCATTGTTTGTAATTGTTCAGGATCAATACCTGGAATAGGTACAAAAGTACCAAATCTATAAACTGCTAAAATAAATATTGTGAAAATTATTCTGTTTTTAAGATCATTAGTTTGAGAAGATGAGCTCATAATATCTTAATTATTTTTTTAACTGTATTGTGCCGCCAGCTTTCTCTAATTTAACTACAGCAGCTTTTGATATTAGATCAGCTTCAATGCTAACTTTATCTTTAATATCACCCGTACCAAGTATTTTTAATTTTTGAGAATTTTTATTGATTAATTTCAATTTTATAAGCAAAGCCATGTTTATTATATCGCTTGAATTAATAGTTTTTTCATCAATATATGATTGAATTTTTTCTAAGTTCATTATTGCTATAATAGCTTGGTATCTCTTAATGGCATTAAATCCTCTTTTAGGTAATCTTCTATATAAAGGCATTTGACCACCCTCAAAAGCTTTGATGGCTACACCAGATCTAGATTTTTGACCCTTAACTCCTCTTCCAGAAGTTTTACCTTTTCCCGATCCAATACCTCGACCAACTCTCATTCTCTTTTTGTATAAAACTTTTCCAGTAGTATTTAATGTGCTCATTATCCTCTTTTTTCAATTACGTCAGAAATTTTTTTATTTCTAATTGTTGCTATATGTTTTGGTGAATTTTGTTTTGAAAGAGCCTTCATTGTAGCTCTTATCATATTGTGGGGGTTTGATGTTCCCATTGATTTAGCAACTATATCTTTAATTCCTAAAACTTCGCAAACAGCTCTAACTGGACCGCCCGCAATAATACCAGTTCCTTTAGGAGCAGATCTTAAAATAATTTTACCTGCACCATCTTTACCATAAACATCATGATGAATAGTTCTTCCTTCTCTTAGAGGAATATGAATTAAAACTCTTCTAGCAGTTTCATTGGCTTTTTTAATTGCATCAGGAACTTGTTTAGCTTTTGCATGAGCTACACCAATTTTCCCCGCTTGATTTCCCACGACTACTAGTGCTGAAAAACCAAATCTACGTCCACCTTTTACAACTTTTGTAATTCTGTTAATATGAACTAGTTTTTCAACAATGCCATCGTCATTTTTCTTTTTAAAATCCATAATTAAAACTCCATCCCATTTTTACGTAATGTTTCTGCGAATGCCTTAACTCTACCATGATATTTATAAACTCCTCTATCAAAATAGATCTTTGTTATTTTTTTCTCTACAGCTTTTTTTGCTAACTTTTCAGCAACAATTTTAGAAATTTCTGTTTTGTTAATTTTGTCCATAGCTTTGATGTCTTTTTCAATTGAAGAAGAAGAAAATAATGTAATATTCTTAACATCATCAATTATTTGAGCAGAAATATTTTTTGAAGATCTCGAAATACTTAATCTAAATCTATCAGGAGATGAAACTTTTTTAACTTTATTCGTTACTCTGAACTTTTTTCTTTCAATAGCATTTATTTTCATTATTTTTTCTTTCCTTCTTTTCTTAATATATACTGACCTTTTTCTCTAATCCCTTTACCTTTATAAGGGTCTGGTTTTCTAAAAGACTTAATCTTTGAACAAACCATACCTACTTGTTGTTTGTCAGACCCGCTAACCTTAACTGTTGTTTGTTTTTCAACAACAATTTTTATACCCTCAGGTATATCAAAGTTTATATCGTGACTATAACCAAGTTGTAAATTTAAAACTTTATCTTTCAATGCAGCTCTATAACCAACACCCATTAGTTCAAGTATTTTTTCATAACCAGTACTTGAGCCAATCACAGCATTATTGATTAAGCTTCTATTCATACCCCATAGTCTTTTTGTATCTCGATCAACTTTTTTGGGCTTGATTGAAATTTCTTTTCCTTCGGTAATATCAAGATTAAACATTTCCAAGTCAACATTAAGTGATTTTTTCCCTAATGGCCCTTCAATATTAAGAACATTACCCGAAAGTACTGCCTTAACTTTTTCAGGAATTGAAATACTTATTTTACCAATTTTAGACATTAAAATACCTTACAGATTATTTCGCCACCAACTTTTTGTTTTCTAGCATCTACATCTGTCATTACACCTTTTGGAGTAGAGACTATTGCAACACCAAGACCACCATTAATTTTTGGCAAACTATCGGCGCTTGAGAATATTCTTCTGCCTGGTTTTGATACTCTTTCAAAAGTACTAATAACTGGATTTCCTGAATAATATTTTAAATCAATAGATAAAACTGGTTTTTTGTCAGCCGTATCAATTTTATATTCTTTGATAAATCCTTCATTTTTTAAAATATCTGCAATTTTCACTTTAAAATTAGAAGATGGCAGTGTAACTTTTTTGTGATTTCTCACTAAAGCATTTTTTATTCTTGCGATCATATCCCCAATTGGGTCACTTAAACTCATATATTCCTTTCTACCAGCTCGACTTCGTCATACCTGGAATTAATCCATGTAATCCTAAGTCTCTTAAAGCTATTCTTGATATTTTTAATTTTCTGTAAACACCATGTGGTCTTCCAGTGATTTGACACCTATTCATCACTCTATTTTTTGCAGAGTTTCTAGGCAAATTAGATAATTTTTGTTGTGCTTTGAATCTTTCTTCTAGAGAAATTTTCTTATCCATAATAATTTTTTTCAAAGCAAGTCTTTTTTTAAAGAGTCTATCTGAAAGTTTAATTCTTTTATCATTTTTTTGAACTGCGCTTACTTTAGCCATTTTTAATTGTCTCCTTTTTTAATAAATGGAAAATTTAATTTCTCTAAAAGTGCAAAACTATGGTCTTTATTCATAGCAGCAATTACAACCACCACATCAAGACCTCTAATTTTGTCTATTCTGTCAAAATTAACTTCAGGAAAAATTATATGTTCTTTAATTCCGAAAGTGTAATTACCAAATTTATCAAAACCTTTAGGTGATAGGCCTCTAAAATCTTTAATTCTAGGTAGCGCAATGTTAACTAATCTATCAATAAATTCATACATTTTGTTACCTCTTAAAGTAACTTTTAAACCTGCATTAGTACCTTTTCTTGTTTTAAAGTTGGCAACCGATTTCTTGAATTTTGTAACTGTAGGTTTTTGTCCTGTAATTTTTCCCAAATCTTCTTCAGTAGATTTCATAATTTTAGCATCAGCACCGTCAAGACCTAAGCCCATATTAATAACAACTTTAAGTAGTTTTGGTCCTTGAAAGGTATTTTTAAATCCTAATTGCTCTTTAAGAGCAGGCTGAATTTCTTTATAATAAAGTTCTTTTAATCTTGGTGTCATTATTTTTTAGCCTCAGTTTTTTTTATTTTTTCTTTTGCATCAGCAAGTGCAAGGTTTGAAATATGAATAAAGCTTTCTTTAGAAATAATTCCACCTTTTTTTTCTTTTGTAGTCTTCACATGCTTTTTCACAATATTAATTCCTTGAACTTTTGCTCTGTTATTGGGTCTGTCTATCTCAATAACTTCACCTTCTTTTTTTTTATCTCTTCCAGTTAACACCTTTACTTTAGAACCTTTTTTAATCATTTTATAATACCTCAGGAGCCAATGAAATTATTTTCATTTGACCTCTATTTCTTAATTCTCTAGTAACTGGACCAAAAATTCTGGTTCCAACCGGTTCACCTTTGTCATCAACCAAAACTGCAGCATTGTTATCAAATTTTACCTTTGATCCATCTTCTCTATGAATTCCATATTTAACACGAACTACAACTGCCTTGTGCACCGAACCTTTTTTTACTTTACCTTTAGGTATGGCCTCTTTTACAGCAACAACGATAGTGTCACCAATGCTAGCATATCTACGCTTTGAACCACCTAAAACCTTAATACATTCAATTCTTTTTGCACCTGTATTATCCGCAACTAACATCTCAGTTTGTACCTGTATCATTTAGAACCATCCATTACTTGAAACTTTTTATTTTTAGAGAAAGGTTTGCATTCAACAATTGAAACAGTGTCTCCAGTTTTAAACTTATTGTTTTCATCGTGAGCATTGTATTTTTTTTTCACCTTAACAACTTTTTTTAATACTGGATGAGAGTATTTTCTCTCAACTGCAACAGTAATAGTTTTATTAGGTTTATCACTAGTAACCACTCCTGTTAATATTTTCTTAGGCATTTAATTTTTCCTTTAGTGTAGTTTTTAATCTAGCTATTGTTTTTTTTGTTTGTCCAATTTTAGATGGATCTTTAATTTCTGAATTAATTCTTTGAAATCTAAAATTAAATAAATCTTTTTTTAATTTATCTATATTTTTTATAACTTCGTCTTTAGATAATTTTTTAATTTCTTGCTTTTTCATATTATACAAATCTTTTTATAAATTTAGTTTTAATTGGTAATTTTGCAGATGCTTTATAAAGCGCTTCTTTAGCGATTGCTTCTGAAACACCATCAATTTCAAATAAGATTCTACCTGGTTTAACTCTACATGCCCAGTACTCAGGAGCACCCTTACCTTTACCCATACGTACTTCAACGGGCTTCTTAGAAACTGGGATATTAGGAAAAATTCTAGTCCAAACACGACCTTGTCTTTTCATATGTCTAGTTAAAGCAACTCTTGCAGCTTCAATTTGTTTTCCAATAATTCTTTCAGGTGCCATCGCTTTTAATGCAAATGAACCATAATTGATTTTTGCAGCACGAGTAGCAGTCCCGTGAATTCTACCTTTGTGAGCTTTTCTATATTTTGTTCTAACTGGTTGTAATAACATAATTATTCTTTAGCCTCTTTAGGTACTACCTTATTTGTTTCTTGACTGAATTCTCTTGCAAATACTTCACCTTTGTAAATCCAAACTTTAATTCCAATTATTCCAAAAGTTGTTAAAGCTTCAGCTTCATCATAATCAATATCAGCTCTTAATGTATGTGAAGGAATGCTACCCTCTCTCAACCATTCTGTTCTTGCTATTTCATTTCCACCAAGTCTACCGCTTATTGAAACTTTAATTCCTTTGGCACCTAATCTCATACAAGACTGCATAGCTCTCTTCATTGCTCTTCTGTACGATATTCTTTTTATAAGTTGTTGCGCAATATTTTCAGCCACTAAAAAAGCGTTAGTTTCTGGTTTTTTAACCTCTTTAATATTTAGTGATACTTCATTGCTAGTAAATTTAGATAAATTATTTTTAATTTTATCAATATCACTACCTTTTTTACCAATAACAAATCCTGGTCTTGAAGTATAGATTGTAACAAAACATTTATTTGAAGTTCTTTCAATCATCACTTTTGATACACCAGAGTTAACTACATTTTTTTTGATGTAAGCTCTAATTTTAAAATCCTCAATTAAATAATTTCCAAAATCTTTCTTTTTAGCATACCAAACAGAGTCCCAACCTCTATTTACACCAAGTCTAAAACCTATTGGATTAACTTTTTGTCCCATGACTCTCCATTTGTTTTGCTTCTGATAATATAATTGTAATTGTTGAATATGGTTTTAAAATTGGTGCAGCTCTACCTTTTGCTCTAGGTCTAAATCTTTTCATAACAACTTTTTTTCCACAATAAGCTTCTTTAACAATTAACTTATCAATATCATATTGATTATTATTTTCAGCATTAGCAATAGCTGATGAAACTGTTTTTCTAATTTCTCTAGTTATTCTTTTTGCAGAAAATTGTAATTCTCTAATAGCAACATCAACTTTTTTTCCAACAATTGCCTTAAGAATTGGATTAAGTTTTCTTACACTAGATCTAATATTATTATTTACTGATCTAACTGTGTCTACTTTAACTCTATTAATTTTCTTTTTCTTATTCATAATTATTTCTTAGCTGCTGTTGCGGGTTTAGCTTTTTTATCTGCAGGCGTATGACCAAAAAATGTTCTTGTTGGTGAAAACTCACCAAGTTTGTGTCCAACCATATCTTCAGAAATGGTAACTGGTATAAATTTCTTTCCATTGTAAATCAAAAAACTAACACCAATAAATTCAGGAATTATGGTTGATTTTCTTGACCAAGTTTTAATTGGCATTTTTTTTGGGTCTAATTTTTGTTTTTCAACTTTTTTAATTAAGCTCTCTTCAACAAAAGGACCTTTCCATACTGATCTAGCCATTATTTTTTAGTATCCTTTCTTTTATTTCTTCTTTTAACTATAAACTTATCTGTTCTTGCGTTTGTTCTTGTTTTTAATCCTTTTGCACCTTGACCTGTAGGTGATACTGGGTGTCTACCTCCAGCACTCTTACCTTCACCACCACCGTGTGGGTGATCAACTGGGTTCATCACAACTCCTCTGGTATGAGGTCTTCTGCCTAACCATCTTGATCTTCCAGCTTTACCAATTTTAATATTTTTTTGGTCTGGGTTTGACAAAACACCGATTGTTGCCATACATTTTGAATCTATTTTTCTAACCTCACCTGATGTCATTTTAACTAATGAATAATTACCATCTAAACCACTTATAGTAACAGAGGTGCCTGCAGATCTGGCTATTTTTCCACCACCGCCTGGATTTAATTCAACGTTGTGCACGTTTATACCAACAGGAATGTCTCTTAACGGCATGCAATTTCCAACTTTAATCTCTTTAGCAGAACCATTTTCAACAACATCACCAACTTTAATTTTTTGAGGCGCTAAATAGTAAAAATGAGTTCCGTCTTCAAACTTAATTAGCATAATATAACACGATCTATTAGGATCATATTCAATACGTTCAACAGTGCCCGGTGCATCGAATTTTTTTCTGTAAAAATCAACAAGTCTATACATTTTTTTATGTCCGCCACCTGACATATTTCTTGAAGTGATATGACCATTGTTATTTCTTCCACGCATTGAATTTTTAGGTTCAACAAGCATTTTAAAAGGTTTGCCTTTCCATAAACCAGTTCTATCAACAAGAACTGTTCCTCTAGTAGATTTTGTATATGGTTTGAATGTTTTTAATGCCATTATTTAAATTCCTGTTGTTAGATCAATACTTTGACCTTTTTTTAGAGTTATAATTGCTTTTTTATATCCTTGAACATTTACTTTTTTACCTCTTTTAACAACTTTTCTGTTTTGTTTATTTATAATATTAATTTTAATAACATTAACTTTAAATATTTTTTCAATATTCTTTTTTAAATTAGTTTTATTAGCTTCTCTTGGGACTTTAAATACTATCTTATTTTGTTCAGATAGATTTGTAGACTTTTCAGTCACCATGGGTGATAAAATTTTATCATATAAATGTATTTTATCCATTTTAAGAATATCTCTTTTCTAGTTCTTTTATTGAGCTTTCAGTAAACACAACTTTTTTAAATTTGATAATATCAAAAGCGCTAAAGTGGTTAATGTCAGTAACTTTAACATTTGGAATGTTTCTCATAGATTTTTCAACTTTTTCTTTTGAAGTCTTATCTAGAATTATTAATGAATGAGTTAATTCAAATTTTTTAATAATTGAGTGCATTTCTTTAGTTTTTTTAATTTCAGTAGCAAAATCACTAAAGATTAATAAATTATTAAGTTTATTCTTTTCAGTAATCAGTGATGCTATGCTTAATTTTTTCTCACTTTTGTTCAATTTTCTTTTTTTATAAGCCAGTTGACCTTTGGGACCATGTGCAACACCACCACCAACAAATATAGGGGCTTTTCTACTAGCATGACGTGCTCCACCAGTTCCTTTTTGAGCATAAATTTTTGAAGTAGATCCAGCAATTTCATTCTGCTGTTTTGTCTTAGCGTGTCTACCTTTGTAGTTAGCGTTAGTTTTGTATAAAACGTTATCTACTAATTTCTTATTTATTTTTGCTGAAAAAATTTTATCTAAAACTTCAATAGACCCTTTTTTCCCATCTAAATTTATTTTATCTATTTTCATTATCTTTTCTTTTTATCTGGTGTTTTTTTAGCTTTTTCAGCAGCAGCAATTTTTTCTTTAATAGTCATTTTATTAATAACTTTCACTGACTGTTTAACTAGGATTTCTGAATTTTTAGAACCGGGTATTGACCCTTTTACATATAATAATTCATTTTCTAAATCAGTTTTAATAATCTCTAAATTTTGCATAGTTCTAACTCTATCACCCATATGACCAGCCATTTTTTTTCCTTTAAAAACTTTACCAGGATCTTGTCTTTGACCAGTTGAACCATGTGATCTGTGCGAAACTGATACACCGTGAGTGGCTCTTAAACCACCAAAATTATGTCTTTTCATTGCTCCCGCAAAACCCTTACCAATAGTTTTAGAAGTCGTGTCCACGAACTTAACTTCGTTGAATATTTCTAAACCAAATTCATTACCTTCTTTGTATATTTCAGTATCTTTTACTCTAAATTCTTTTAATTTTTTTTTGGCTTCTGTGTTTTTCTTAGCATACATGCCCTTCATAGCTTTTGTCAGTTTTGAACTTTTAATATTACCGAAACCTAATTGTACTGCTTTGTATCCACGTTTATCTTCTTCTATCACGTTGATAACTCTAGCTTTTTCCATTTTAATTACAGTAACAGGAACTAAACGACCAGTTTTGTAAAACTCTCTAGTCATACCTATTTTTTTTCCAACTAATGCTATTTCAGTCATAATTAAATTTTTATCTCCACGTCAACACCTGATGCTAAATCTAGTTTCATTAAAGCTTCTACAGTTTGTGGTGTAGGTTCAATGATATCAATTAATCTTTTATGCGTTCTTGTTTCAAATTGCTCTCTACTTTTTTTATCAATATGAGGACCTTTTAAAACTGTATATTTTTCAATTCTAGTTGGTAGTGGTATTGGACCCTTAACTGTTGCACCTGTTCTCTTAACAGTGTTAACAATCTCTTCAGTAGATGCGTCTAAGATCTTATTGTCGTAAGCTCTTAACTTTATTCTAATATTTTGTTTTTCCATAATAATTATCCAGCAATCTTTTTAGTTACTTCATCCTGCACGTTTTGTGGGACTTTAGAATAATGATCAAAGAACATAGAGTATTGAGCTCTTCCTTGAGACATTGATCTTAAACTGTTTATATATCCAAACATATTAGCAAGAGGAACCATTGCTGTTATTACAGTTGCATTTCCTCTGCTTTCTTGTTCGCTAATTTGTCCTCTTCTACTATTTAAGTCACCAATAACATCACCCATGTAATCTTCAGGAGTAACTACTTCAACTCTCATTACTGGCTCTAATAATTTTAATCCACCTCTAGTGCAAGCTTCTTTAAAACAAGCTCTACCAGCTAGTTCAAAAGCAAGAACACTTGAGTCAACGTCATGGTGTAATCCATCTAAAATTGTAACTTTATAATCAATTAATGGGAACCCAGCTAAAATTCCACCATCAGATATTGTTTCAATACCCTTCTCAACACCTGGAATGAATTCTTTTGGAATTGATCCACCTTTAATTTTACTGTCAACTTCTCTACCTTTGCCTGGTTCTTGAGGTTCTACCAAAAGTTTAACTTTTGCAAATTGGCCGGCACCACCACTTTGTTTTTTGTGTGTATACTCAAACTCAGAAGCATTTTGAATAGTTTCACGGTAAGCAACTTGGGGTGCACCAATATTTGCTTCAACATTAAATTCTCTTTTCATTCGATCAACAATAATATCTAGGTGCAGTTCTCCCATACCTTTGATAATTGTTTGACCAGATTCTTCGTCTGAAGTTACTCTAAATGAAGGATCTTCTTTTGCTAATCTAGCTAAAGCTTCACCCATTTTTTCTTGGTCAGCTTTTGTTTTAGGTTCTACCGCAATTTCAATTACTGGCTCAGGAAACTCCATTGGCTCAAGTAAAACTGGGTTAGCCTCATCACATAAAGTGTGACCAGTTATTGTGTATTTAAGTCCCGCCAATGCAACGATATCACCAGCATTTGCTTCTTTAATATCTTCTCTGGAGTTAGCATGCATTAAAAGCATTCTGCCAACTCTTTCCTCTTTTTCTTTTGAAGTATTATAAACTGCAGTTCCAGTTTTGATTGTTCCAGAGTAAATTCTTATAAAAGTTAATGACCCCACAAATGGATCGTTAGCAACTTTAAAAGCTAACGCTGAAAAACCAGCATTATCATCAAATTTCATTTCTTTAACTTCTTCAGTTCCTGGTATCGTTCCATTAATTGAACCAATATCAATTGGGCTTGGTAAATAATTAATAACAGCATCAAGTAAAGGTTGAACACCTTTGTTTTTAAATGCTGAACCAGTAGTGATTGGAACAAAAGTAAAGTTTAGAGTTCCTTTTCTTATGCATTTAATTAAATCTTCTTCTTTTATTTCATCACCATTTAAATAGCTTTCCATTAATTTTTCATCTTGCTCTACGGCAGTTTCAACAAGTTCAGTTCTGTATTTTTGAGAAATCTCTTTTAAATCATCAGGAATTTCTTTATATTCCCAGTCAGCACCTAAGGCTTCATTTTTCCAAACCTGGGCTTTCATCTTAACTAAGTCAACAACTCCAACTAAATCTGCTTCCATGCCAATTGGGACTTGTATAACTAAAGGTTTGCAACCAAGTCTATCTCTAATCATATCCACACATCTATAAAAATCTGCACCAGTTCTATCTAGTTTATTTACAAAGCAAATTCTTGGAACTTTATATTTATCAGCTTGTCTCCATACTGTTTCTGATTGAGGCTCAACACCTGCAACACCGTCAAAAACACATACAGCACCGTCTAAAACTTTTAACGATCTTTCAACTTCAATAGTAAAATCTACGTGACCAGGAGTATCAATAATATTAATTCTATGGTCATTCCAAAAACAAGTAGTTGCAGCTGAAGTAATTGTAATTCCTCTTTCCTGTTCTTGCTCCATCCAGTCCATTGTTGCTGCACCGTCGTGAACTTCACCAATTTTATGACTTTTCCCCGTGTAGTATAAAATTCTTTCCGTAGTAGTGGTTTTACCAGCATCAATATGAGCCATAATTCCAATGTTTCTATATGTATCTAATGTATTTATTCTAGCCATAATTTTTTACCACCTAAAATGAGCAAAAGCCTTATTTGACTCTGCCATTTTATGTACATCTTCTCTTTTTTTAACTGCTGATCCTTTTTTTTCATAAGCGTCATACAGTTCATTAAAAATTTTATCAGACATATGTTTGTCTTTTCTTTTTCTTGAAGCATCTACCAACCATCTAATTGCGAGTGCTTGAGCTCTGTTAGATTTTACTTCAACAGGCACTTGATACGTTGCACCACCTACTCTTCGTGATCTAACTTCCACAGTAGGTTTGATATTATTTATTGCTTCATTAAAAACATTAATCGGCTCTTCTTTAGTTTTTGATTTAATTTTTTCAATTGCTTCATAAACTATTTTTTCAGCAACAACTTTTTTTCCATCATACATAATGGAGTTGATTAATTTTGGAATAATAGTTGATTTAAATATTGGGTCTGGAGTAACAACTTTTTTTGGTTGAGTTTTTTTTCTAGACATAATTATTTACCTTTTTTAGTTCCGTATAATGATCTACGTTTCTTTCTGCCTGCAACAGCTTGGGTGTCTAGATTTCCTCTAAGAATATGATAACGAACACCAGGTAAATCTTTAACACGACCACCCCTAATCAAAACTACTGAGTGCTCTTGAAGATTATGGCCTTCACCACCAATGTAAGCCGTAACTTCAAAACCATTTGAAAGTCTAACTCTAGCAACTTTTCTTAATGCTGAGTTCGGTTTTTTAGGAGTTGTTGTATAAACTTTAAGACACACACCTCTTTTTAAAGGTTGCTTTTCTAGTGCAGGCACTTTGTTCCTTGCAACTGGTCTAGTTCTTTTCTTTCTTAACAACTGATTAATAGTTGGCATAAATTTTTTAATTAATTAATTTATTTTTGAATGAAAATAACTGACAGGTTATTTTGTGGCAGCGTTTAGTTCCGTTAAGTAGGTACTACATTCCAACCAAAAACATCGTCAAAATACTGTTTAATTTGACTTTGTCAAACTAAAACTACAATTTAAACGTGTTTAATTTATTGATTAGCTTGAGTTTCTGTAGCATCAACAGGTTCTATTTTGTCCTGATCTGCTAAAAATTTATTGTCAGCTTCAATGGCATTTCTATTCCATTTATTCTTAATATGACCAGTACCCGCTGGAACTAGTCTACCAACAATAACATTTTCTTTTAAGCCATTTAATGGGTCAACCTTACCCTTAATAGCAGCATCCGTAAGAACTCTTGTAGTTTCTTGGAAAGATGCAGCCGAAATAAATGATTCAGTTTGAAGTGATGCTTTAGTAATTCCCATTAAAACTCTTTCACCAGCGGCAGGATTTTTTCCTTCAGCTACAAGTTTTTCATTTACTACATCAAACTTAATTCTGTCAATCGTTTCTCCAGGTAAATACGACGAATCACCAGATGCTTTAACTTCAACTTTTTTAAGCATTTGTCTTAGAATAGTTTCGATATGTTTATCGTTAATTATTACACCTTGTAATCTATAAACTTCTTGTACTTGGTTTACAAAATATTCAGTTAAGTCTTTTATACCTAAAATTCTAAGAATATCATGAGGTAAAGGTTGTCCATCAAGTAGATATTCACCTTTTTTAATTTTTTCACCTTGGTTAAAGTTTATATGTTTGCCTTTTGGAATTAAATAGTTAGAAGGCTCCCCATCTTCAGGCTGAATAGAAATTTTTTGTTTTCCCCTAACTTCTTTTCCAAATAAAACTTGTCCATCATTTTCAGCAATAATCGCACTATCCTTTGCTTTTCTTGCTTCAAACAATTCAGCAACACGAGGCAAACCACCAGTAATATCTTTTGTTTTAGTTGTTTCTTTAGGTAGTCTAGCGATGATATCACCTGCAAATATTTTTTGGCCATCCTTAACAGATAAAATTGAATCTGGTACCAAGTAATATCTAGCCTCATTATCATCTGCTTTTTTAATAACATTTCCTTTATCGTCCCTTAAGGTAATTCTTGGTTTTAAATCTGTATTTTTAGATTGAGCTCTCCAGTCAATTACTGATTTAGATGAAATACCAGTTGCGTCATCTGTAGTTTCTTGAATAGAGATGCCATCAATTAAATCAACATACCCTGCTATACCACTTTTCTCAGCAATAACTGGCGTAGTGTACGGATCCCATTCACAGATCTTTTCATTTGATTTAACTTTATCACCATTTTGGAAAAATAATTTTGATCCATAAGCTACTTTATAGACAGCTACTTGAACTCCATTATCATCTTCAATAGAAAGTTGAGTATTTCTACCCATTACAATTAAGTTTTTCTTAGAATCTTTTAATAAATTTGAGTTAATAATTTTCAAAGTACCTGCAGATTTTGTAACAATTTGAGATTCTTGTTTAACAGAAGCAGTACCACCAACGTGGAATGTTCTCATTGTTAGCTGTGTACCCGGTTCACCAATAGATTGGGCTGAAATCATACCAATTGCTTCACCAACGTGAACCATTTTACCTCTTGATAAATCACGTCCATAACAAGTGGCACAAACACCTTTTTTAGAACTACACGTCATTACTGAATAAGCTTTGATGAATTTAACACCTGCTGCATCAATTTTATCGCAACCAGCTTCATCAATCATTATATTTTTTTTAATTACAACTTCGCCTGTGATAGGGTTTTTTACATCAAATGCAGTAACTCTTCCTAAGGCTCTCTCAGATAAACTAACAACCACATTTCCACCTTCAAGAATTTCACCTAATTCAATAAATCCTGGATTATCACATTTTATTTTAGAAATAGTAAGATCCTGAGCAACGTCACAAAGTCTTCTAGTTAAATAACCTGAGCTCGCTGTTTTTAAGGCAGTATCAGCAAGACCTTTTCTGGCTCCGTGAGTTGAGTTAAAATATTCAAGAGCCGTAAGGCCTTCTTTAAAATTAGAAATAATAGGTGTTTCAATAATTTCACCAGAAGGTTTTGCAATCAGTCCCCTCATTCCAGCTAGTTGTTTCATTTGTGCAGCTGATCCTCTAGCACCACTATCGGCCATCATAAATACAGAGTTAATTTTCATTCCATCAGGAGTACTTTCTGTTGCAGAAATTCCTCTCATCATTTCGCCTGCAACTTTATCAGTACATTTAGACCAAGCATCGACTACTTTGTTATATTTTTCGCCTCTAGTAATTAAACCTTCAGAATATTGATTTTCATAATCGGCAATTAGTTTTTTAGTATCTTCAATTAGTTGCCCTTTATTTGGAGGAATAACTAGGTCATCCTTACCAAAAGAAATACCAGCTTTAAATGCGTGTTTGAAACCTAAATCTTTTAAATGATCACAAAAAATAACTGTAGTTTTTTGACCACAAAATCTAAATACACTGTCAATGATTTCAGAAACTGTTTTCTTTGGTAACAATCTGTCTATCATTGAAAAAGTAATATCTTTATTCATAGGTAATAAATTCGCTAATAAGAATCTTCCAGCAGTTGTTGTGTGTTTTTCAACTTTCTTGTTTCCTTTTTCATCAAGCGTTTCAAATCTAGAAACAATAGTTGAGTGTACTTTTATTTGACCAGTTGATAAGGCGTGTTCAATTTCGTTATTATTTATAAAATAACCATCTGGCTTTTCAGTTTGAAAAGGTGCTTGAGATAAGTAGTAAAGACCCAAAATCATATCCTGACTTGGTACAATAATAGGTTTTCCATTTGATGGACTCAGAATGTTATTTGTTGATAACATTAAAATTCTTGCTTCCAATTGCGCCTCTAGACTCAATGGAACGTGTACTGCCATTTGGTCACCATCAAAGTCAGCATTGAAAGCTGCACAACATAATGGGTGTAACTCAATAGCATCACCTTCAATTAATTTAGGTTCAAATGCTTGTACACCTAATCTGTGAAGTGTTGGAGCACGGTTAAGTAAGACAGGGTGCTCTCTAACAATAAGCTCAAGTGCATCCCAGACAGCATTCGTTTCTTTTTCAACTAATTTCTTTGCTTGTTTAATTGTTGAAGCTAGTCCTAATTTATTCAATCTTGCGTATAGAAATGGTTTGAAAAGTTCTAAAGCCATTTTTTTAGGTAAACCACACTGATGTAATTTAAGATCAGGGCCAACAACAATTACCGATCTACCTGAATAATCTACTCTTTTTCCTAATAAGTTTTGTCTAAATCTACCTTGCTTACCTTTTAGCATTTCAGCTAAAGATTTAAGAGGTCTCTTGCCAGTTCCAGTTATTACTCTACCTCTTCTACCGTTATCAAATAAAGCATCAACAGATTCTTGCAACATTCTTTTTTCATTTCTAACAATAATATCTGGAGCTTTAAGGTCCATTAATCTCTTTAAACGATTATTTCTGTTAATAACTCTTCTATAAAGATCGTTTAAATCTGAAGTCGCAAATCTTCCACCATCTAAAGGTACTAATGGTCTAAGTTCAGGTGGAATTACAGGAATAACTGTTAAAATCATCCATTCAGGTTTTTGACCTGTTTCAATGAATGACTCGATTAATTTAAGTCTTTTAATTGATCTTTCTTCGTTAACTTTAGACTTTGTTTCTTTGATAGTGTTAATTAAAAGTTTTCTTTCTAACTCAAGATCCATTGATTTTAAAATATTGAGAATAGCTTCAGCACCAATCCCTGCTTCAAATGATTCTTCACCAAATTCATCTTGGTATTTTGCAAGCTCTTCTTCATTGAGTAGTTGATTTTTTTGTAATGTTGTCATTCCAGGCTCAGTAACAATGAAGTTTTCAAAGTATAAAACTCTTTCTACTTCTTTTAACTTCATGTCAACTGCAAGAGAAATTCTACTAGGTAGTGATTTTAAAAACCAGATATGAGCTACGGGTGTAGCTAAATTAATGTGACCCATTCTTTCTCTACGCACATTAGATTTTGTTACTTCAACTCCACATTTTTCACATATTATTCCTCTGAATTTCATTCTTTTGTACTTACCACACAAACATTCGTAATCTTTAATGGGTCCAAAAATTCTAGCACAGAACAAGCCATCTTTTTCAGGTCTAAAAGTTCTATAATTTATAGTTTCAGGTTTTTTAATTTCACCATAGGTCCAAGATTTAATTTTTTCTGGACTGGCTAAGGTAATCTTAATGCTACTAAAATTTTGAGCTTCTGAAACTTCACTATTTTTAAATAAATCTGTTAATTCTTTTTTCATATTTAATTTAACTCTATGTTTAGTGCTAATGATTTAATTTCTTTAACTAATACGTTGAATGATTCTGGTATTCCAGATTCAAAATTCTCTTCGCCTTTAACTATAGTTTCGTAAACTTTAACTCTTCCAGCAACGTCATCTGATTTAACAGTTAGAATTTCTTGTAAAGTATAAGAGGCACCATACGCTTCAAGTGCCCAAACTTCCATTTCGCCAAATCTTTGTCCACCTAATTGAGCTTTACCGCCCAAAGGTTGTTGAGTAACAAGACTGTATGGTCCAGTAGATCTTGCATGAATTTTATCTTCAACAAGGTGATGAAGTTTTAACATATAGATAATTCCAACAGTTACTGGTCTATCAAACATTTCGCCCGTTCTTCCATCCCATAAGTTGGTCTGTCCAGATGTTGGTAGTTTAGCTAACTCAAGCATTTCAGAAACATCTTTTTCTTTAGCACCATCAAATACTGGAGTTGAAATAGCTATACCGTTTTGTAAATTCTCACACAAATCTGCAAATTCAGTCTTATTTAATTTATCGATACCCTCATCAAAAACTTCTTTTCCATATACAGACGTTAAAAAGGATGCAATTTTTTGAGTTTTTTCAAATTTTTTATTATTTTCGTTTACTAATCTCTTTACTTCTTCACCAAATTCTTTACAGGCCCAACCAAGATGTGTTTCTAAAATTTGACCAACATTCATACGACTTGGAACACCTAAAGGATTTAAAACAATATCAACTGGTCTTCCATCTTCTCTATAAGGCATATCTTCAACAGGAACAATTTTACTAACAACGCCTTTGTTACCATGTCTTCCTGACATTTTATCGCCCGGTCTCAATCTTCTTTTAATTGCAACAAATACTTTAACCATTTTCATAACACTTGGTAGCAAGTCGTCACCACTTCTAATTTTAAGAACCTTGTCTTCAAATCTTTCTAAAATATCTTGCTTAGCAGTATTGTATTGGTCTTTTAACTGAGCGACACTTGCTTCATCATTAACATTTCTTACTGTAACTTTGAAGAGATCATTAATGCTAATCTTATTTATAGTTTCTAAGTCAAGTTTCGTTCCTATTTCTAAATCTTTAATTTTTTTAGTTAACGAGGCACCTGAAAAAATCTGGTTAGCTCTTTGTTTGATACTTCTTTCTAAAATTTCTTCTTCAACGATTTTATCTTGTTGAACAGTTTCAATTTCTGCTCTTTCAATGGTTATAGATCTTTCGTCTTTTTCAATACCGTGTCTATTAAAAACTCTTACATCGACAATTGTTCCACTACTACCTCTAGACATTTTTAAAGATGTGTCAGTGACGTCAATTGCTTTTTCTCCAAAAATTGATCTTAATAATTTTTCTTCTGGACCTGATGCGGAGTCTCCTTTGGGTGTAACTTTACCTACAAGAATATCTCCAGCTTTAACTTCAGCACCAATATAAACAATCCCTGATTCATCAAGATTTTTTAATGCTTCTTCATTAACATTTGGAATATCTCTAGTAATTTCTTCTTCACCAAGCTTAGTATCTCTGGCCATAACTTCATATTCAACAATATGAACAGAGGTAAATACGTCATCCGTTACACATCTTTCTGAGATTAAAATAGAATCTTCAAAATTGTAACCTTGCCAAGGCATGAATGCTACAGTTACATTTTTTCCAAGTGCTAACTCACCTAATTTAGTTGATGGCCCATCAGCAATGATGTCACCTGATTTAACTTTATCACCAACTCTAACTAAAGGTTTTTGGTTAATGCAGGTATTTTGGTTTGATCTTTTAAATTTTTGTAAATTATAAATATCAACACCAGATTTTGTAAAGTCAGTTTCTTCTGTGGCTTTAATAACAATTCTTTTACCATCAATTTTATCAACTGTACCATCACGATTAGCAACAATAGTAACACCAGAATCAAGAGCAACATCACTTTCAATACCAGTTCCAACCAATGGAGATTCAGGCTTCAATAAAGGCACAGCCTGTCTCATCATGTTAGACCCCATAAGGGCTCTGTTTGCATCATCATTTTCTAAAAAAGGAATTAAAGATGCTGCAACAGAAACCAATTGCTTTGGAGATACATCAATGTAATCAATATTTTCAGGTCTTGATAAAACAAAGTTTAAGTTTTCTCTGCAAGGAACCAGTTCTTCTAAAATTTTTCCACTTTTATCAAGTTTGGCATTTGCTTGGGCAATTGTAAATTTTGTTTCTTCCATAGCTGATAAGTATTCAACTTTATCTTCTACTATTCCGTTTTTAACTTTTTTGTAAGGACTTTCAATGAATCCATATTTGTTAATTTTTGCATATGTGGATAAACTATTAATCAAACCAATATTTGGTCCCTCAGGAGTTTCAATCGGACAAATTCTACCATAGTGAGTTGGGTGAACGTCACGGACATCAAATCCAGCTCGTTCTCTAGTTAGGCCTCCAGGGCCTAAAGCAGAAACTCTTCTTTTGTGAGTTATTTCAGATAAAGGATTTGTTTGATCCATAAATTGAGAAAGTTGAGAACTTACAAAGAAATCTTTTAAAGACACGGTTAATGGTTTTGCATTAATTAAATCCTGAGGCATAGCCGATTCAATATCAAGAGTTGTCATCTTTTCCTTGATAGCTCTTTCCATTCTATAAACACCTATACGAGCTTGGTTTTCTACAAGTTCACCAACAGATCTAACTCTTCTATTTCCTAAATGATCAATATCATCAACTTCATCTTTACCATCACGTAAATCTAACATTTTATGAACAATGGCTACGATGTCATCATTTCTTAAAATTGTAACTTTATCTGAACACTCTAAAGCTAATCTGGAATTCATTTTCACTCTACCAACATCAGAAAGGTCATACCTATCAGAACTAAAAAATAAATTATTAAAAATTTGTGTAGCAATTTCTATAGTTGGTGGTTCGCCTGGTCTTAAAACTTTATAAATTTCTGTAATTGCCTCTTCTTTACTATTATTTTTGTCATTTAAAAGAGTGGCTAACAAATAAGGTCCTTTATTAATTGAATTTGTAATTGAAACTTCAATAGATTTTATGTTGGCTTCTAATATTTGTTTAATAATAGTGTCTTTTAACTCAGTACCTATTGCAAAAGTACCTTCTTCTTCATCATCGCTAACTTTAACGTCTCTATGTAAATATTTTCCATAAAGAGATTCTTGTGAAACTAAGATATCTTTTAGTCCATCACTAGCTAATTTTTTTGCTGTTAAATAATTAACTTTATCTCCTAATTTGATAACAATTTTGCCAGTTTTATTATCTATAACCTCTTCAGAAAAATTTTTTGCTTTATAATTTTCTGGATTAAATTTTGTCTTCCATTTGCCTGTTTTATTGTCAAAAGAATAAATTTCTTTACCATAAAATTCATCAGCTATTTCGGGCTTACTAAATCCTAAAGCCATCAATAAAGTTGATGCAAATATTTTTTTCTTTCTATCAATTTTAAAATATAAAAAATCTTTAACGTCGTACTCTAAATCTAGCCATGAACCTCTATTTGGAATAACTCTACAATTGAAAAGAAGTTTACCACTTGCATGAGATTTTCCCTTATCATGATCAAAGAAGACACCTGGGCTTCTATGCATTTGGTTTACAACAACTCTTTGTACGCCGTTAGTTATAAAAGTTCCACTACCTGTCATCATTGGAACTTCACCCATATAAACCTCTTGTTCTTTAGCAGATAGAATATCTTTTGTATTATTCTCTTGATCTATCTCATAAACAACCAGTCTCAAAGTACACTTAAGAGCTGATGTGTAGGATAATCCTCTTTGAATACATTCTTCTGTATCAAATTTAGGTTTTTCTAAACTATATGAAACATACTCTAATGTTGCTTTGTCATTAAGGTCCTCAATTGGAAAAATACTTTTAAAAACTCTATCAAAGCCTTTTGATAAATCTCCAGCTTCAGGATCAAAATCTGTTAACTGTTTGTAAGAATTTTTTTGAACTTCAATTAAGTTAGGAATAGATAAAGTTTCAGCTAATTTACCAAAGCTTTTTCTAACATTTTTCTTTTGAGTAAAAGATAATTGCATTTATAAATAGTTACCGATTAAAAACCAATCAGTAATTAGGTTTTTTCTAATTAATTTATTTAAGTTCTACTTTTGCGCCTGCTGCTTCTAACTTAGCTTTAAGTTCTTCAGCATCTTTTTTATTAACACCAGATTTTACTTCTTTCGGTGCACCTTCAACTAAATCTTTTGCTTCTTTAAGACCTAAAGATGTTGCCGCTCTAACTTCTTTAATAACATTAATTTTTTTATCTCCAGCTGAAATTAACATAACTGTAAAATCATCTTTAGCTTCTTCAGCTGCACCACCTGCTGCTGCTGCTGGAGCTGCTGCAGCCATAGCTGTAACACCCCATTTTTCCTCAAGTTGTTTTGAAAGTTCAGCTGCTTCTACAACAGTTAAACTTGATAAGTCTTCAATAATTTTATTTAGATCAGGCATATTTTTTTATACTTCTTTAGGGTTATTTTCAGAATTTTCTGGGGACAAACTACTCATTTTTTCAGAACGTGCAAGTAAAATACTTACAAATTTTGAAGCTGATGCCGCTAAAATTCCCACAATATTAGCTCTAGCCTCGTCAAGTGTAGGTAAATTAGCTACATTCTGAACTCCAGCTTTGTCCAAAATGTCACTACCCATTATTCCACCTAAAAGCTTCAGGTTTTCATTAGTTTTTGCAAATTTTGACAATATTCTTGCAGACATAATTGCGTCATCTGAGAAAGCAACAGCTGTAGCTCCTGTAAATAAGTTAGAAAGATCCTTACACTTTGTTTTTTCAAGTGCTAGTTTAGTGATTCTATTTTTGGTAATTTTGAATTTAATTCCATGCTCTCTCATTTGAGCTCTTAACTCATCTATTTGAGACATAGTAAGTCCCTGATAATGAGTAACTAATACAGCTTCATTATTTTGAAACTGAGTTTCCATTTCACTAATATAATTCTTTTTTTGCTCCCTGGTCATCATAACTATATAACCTTTCCTAATTTAACTTTGTAAGACACACCCATACTAGATGTTACAAAGGTATTTTTAATTAGATCACCTTTTAAAGTAAGGTTACCTTTTTCTTTTTCTAAAGTGTCTAAAATTGCATAATAATTTTTTAATAATTGATCATCATGAAATGATTTTTTTCCAATACTAACACCAATATTTCCATCTTTATCATTTCTGATCTCAGCTTGGCCAGACTTAGCATCTGTTACAGCTTGTTTTACATCGTCAGAAACAGATCCAAGTTTAGGATTTGGCATAAGGCCTTTTGGTCCTAAAACTTTTCCAAGTTTTGAAAGTTTAACCATCATATCTGGTGTACAAATTAACTTTTCAAAGTTTAATTCACCAGCTTTGATTTTGTCGATAAATTCATCACTTCCAACAATATCTGCACCCGCATCTTTAGCTTCTTGTGCTTTAGCATCTTCACAAACAACAGCTACTTTTACTTTTTTACCATTTCCACCGGGTAAATTAACTACAGTTCTAATATTAACTTCACCTTTTTTTTGCTTGTTGTTAATTTGGAAAGATAAATCAATTGATTCATCGAATTTTGTAGTACAGTTTTTTTTAACATCTGGTAATAATTTTTCCATCAACTCAGTTGCTAAATCTTTTGTTTTTTCTGGTAATTTTTTAAATCTTTTTGATGCCATTAGTCTTTAACCTCTATCCCCATTGATCTTGCTGAACCTGCAATAATTTTTACCGCTTGCTCTAAACTATGTGCATTAAGATCTTTCATTTTTTGTGTTGCAATTTCTTCTGCTTGTTTTTTTGTAATTGACCCAGCTATACTTCTGCCGGGTTCTTTTGATCCACCTTTTAATTTAGCCGCTTCTTTAATAAAGTGAGATGCAGGAGGTGATTTAATTTCAAAATCAAATTTTTTATCTTTGTAAATTGTAATAATTACTGGAATTGGTTTTCCAGCAAATGCTTTAGTTTTATCATTAAAAGCTTTACAGAATTCCATTATGTTAATTCCACGTTGACCTAATGCTGGTCCAACTGGCGGAGCAGGATTTGCTTGACCACCCATAATTTGTAATTTTATATATCC
>Ga0209501_10001184_pt1 | contig 29271 bp, 26 predicted proteins | sample ArcticOcean_MG_C_4_FD_187434 | JGI IMG/M metagenome (GOLD analysis project Ga0209501, IMG submission 187434) | Marine microbial communities from western Arctic Ocean - ArcticOcean_MG_CB4_134 (SPAdes) (version 2) | ecosystem: Environmental > Aquatic > Marine > Oceanic | place: Arctic Ocean...
AAATTAGATTAATACAAAAACATAAATAACAAAAAATCACAATTATGCCTATTTATAATTTATCTATTAATGGAAGTAATCAAGTTATAGATTCTGATTCTAACACCCCTTTATTATGGATTTTAAGAGATAATCTTAATTTGAATGGTACTAAATATGGTTGTGGAATTGCACAATGTGGCGCTTGTACAGTTCACTTAAACGGAGTAGCCGTTCGCTCATGTCAGCTTCCTGTTTCTGCAATTGGTTCAGAGAAAATTACAACTATTGAAGGTTTGTCAGAAAACGGGGATCATCCTGTACAAAAAGCATGGTTAGAGCACGATGTCCCTCAATGTGGCTACTGCCAATCGGGGCAAATCATGAATGCTTCTGCATTATTAGAAGCTAATCCTAATCCTACAGAGGAAGAAATTGAAATAGCAATGCATGGGAATATTTGCCGTTGTGGTACCTATACTAGAATAAAAGCTGCTATTCAATCAGCAGCAAACTCTTAATTTATTTAATATATAAAAACACGTAATGAAAATTGTAAAAACGTCAATAGGTAGAAGATCTTTTATCAAAAGCAGTGCTCTTGCAGGAGGAGGAATGATGTTAGGCTTCAGTTGGCTTGCCTCTTGTGATATGTCATCAAAAAAAATCAAGGCTTTACCTAAACAATGGTATAAAATTAATGGATTTTTAAAAATAGGAGAGAATGGTATGGCAACTATAATGTCTCCAAATCCTGAGATTGGACAAAATATTAAAACTTCTATGCCTATGATAGTTGCTGAAGAACTTGATATTGACTGGGATAATGTGAAGGTCGAACAGGCGCCACTAAATACTACTATATTTAAAAGACAAATAGCAGGGGGTAGTCAGTCTATTAGGCAGGGCTGGGATAGTCTCAGAATGGCTGGAGCTACCGCACGCGCTATGTTAATTCAGGCAGCAGCACAAACATGGAATGTTTCTACAGATAAAATTACAACAAGTAAAGGCTTGTTAATACATCAACCATCTGGAAATAAAGCAGGTTATGGGGAAATGGCTTCGATTGCAGCTCAAATTCAGGTTCCAAATGAAATTGTATTAAAAGATTACAAAGACTTTAAAATTATTGGTACTTCACGAAAAAATGTTGATGGCCCTGATATTGTTTCAGGAAAACCTTTGTTTGGTCTAGATTATAAAACAAATAACATGCTTATTGCAATGATAGTTCATCCACCTGCTTTTGGCATGAGATTAAAGTCTATTGACGATTCAGATGCCCTTAAAATGTCTGGAATTAAAAATATTTTTAAAATTAAAACTCATAATGATGATTATAATTTGGGTTCCTTTGACAACAATGCATTTAATGAATTAGCAGTAATAGTTGGAAATTCAACTTGGGAAGTCATTCAAGCTAAAAAGGTTTTAAAAGTCTCGTGGGAAATAGCTCCTGCTTCAAAAAAAGAAATAAACTCTTGGGGAGGACGTAAAGTAATTGTTGAAACACCAGCTGGTCTTGAAAGCACTGATACACATTATTCAATTTTAGAAAATAGATCTAAAACAACAAAAGCTAAAATAGTTCGAAAAGATGGTAATCCTGAGGCTGTTTTTAAAAATGCCTCAAAAATATTAGAAAGAACTTATACTTGCCCATTTTTAGCACATAATACTATGGAGCCTATGAACTTTTTTGCTGATGTTTCAGAAAATAAAGCTTTATTAGTTGGTCCAATTCAAACACCTGAAGCAATGGAAAAAAGTGTTTCAAAGAGACTTGGAATACCTTTGAAAAATATTGAAATTCAAATGACTCGAATGGGTGGTGGGTTTGGAAGAAGATTATATGGCCATTTCCTTACTGAGGCAGCAGTAATTTCAAAAGAAATGAAGCAGCCTGTTAAGTTAATTTATTCTCGAGAAGATGACATGACACAAGGGACATACCGCCCTTCGTATCATGCTTTATATAGGGCAGCCTTTGATAATGAAAATAATTTAATTGCTTTTCATGTTCGGGCTGGAGGGATACCAGAAAGTCCTTTGGCGGCAAATAGATTTCCTGCTGGAGCTATTGATCACTATTTAGCAGAAGAATGGAGTGAAAACACAAACATAACTGTTGGTGCATTTCGTGCTCCTAGATCAAATTTCATTGCTGGCGCAGAACAATCATTTTTAGATGAAATTTCAGAGTTTATAAAAAAAGACCCAATAGATTTTAGATTAGAGTTATTAGAAAAAGCAGAAAAAAACCCTGTAGGAAAAAAGAATGATTACGAAGCTTCTCGTTATTCAGAGGTTTTAAAATTAGTCAAAGAAAAGTCAAAGTGGTCAGTAAATAATTCAAATATTTATAGAGGAACGGCTGCTTATTTTTGTCATAACTCATATGTAGCCAATGTGCTAGACATTAAATTGATTGATGGTGAACCAGTAATTCAAAAAGTATACTGTGCTATTGATTGTGGTATAGTGGTTAATCCAGATTCTGCGATTAATCTAGCTCAAGGAGGAGTAGTAGATGGAATAGGCCATGCAATGTATAGTGCGATAACTTTCAAAGATGGTTCACCGCAACAAAATAATTTTGACAAATATAGACTGATTCGTCATAAAGAAGCACCTAAAAAGATAGAAGTTCATTTTATAAAAAGTCAAGTAGATCCTACTGGACTTGGAGAACCTCCTTTTCCTCCTATTATAGGAGCATTAGCTAATGCTCTTTATAAAGCAACAGGAATTCGTCATTATAGTCAGCCATTTATTAATGAATTAAAAACAAAGAAGATTTTAGGTTGAATTTAGTTTTTTAATGTATGAAAGTAGTTCCATTGTTACTTCTAGCAGCTGGGCAATCTGCTAGAATGGGAGAGCCTAAGCAACTTTTAAACTGGGGTGAGAATAATTTGATTCAAAAAGCAATGATAGAGGGTTCAAAATTCAATCTCCCTTTATACACAGTCTTAGGAGCGCACTTTGATAAAATCAATAAATCAATAAATTCCAAAAAATATAAAATTATTCATAATAAGAATTGGGAAAAGGGTATTGGAAATTCAATTTCTACAGGGATAAAAAAAATATTAAATGACTACCCTATACTTGAGGGTGTTTTAATTTACTTAGTTGATCAACCTTTAATTGAGTTCAGCCATCTTTTTCGAATATATAACTCATTTAACAATAAAAAAAGATTAGTTGTTTCAAGCTACAAAGATAATAAATTAGGTGTTCCAGCGCTTTTTGGAGTTGAGTATTTAAAATTTCTGATTGATTTGGATTCTGATAATGGGGCAGCATCGATAATTAAAAAAATATATTCTAAAGAAAAGACAGTAATTGTTAATAATGAAAGTTATTTGATTGATCTAGATGATAAGAAGGCTTATGAAAACTTTTATAAGGAATTTGTTAATTAACTATTTATTTAAAATTGCAATTGCTTTTCCTCTTTCTATTGAAGTGTTTGCATTAATAAGTAGCTTTTGATCATTTAATTTAATTAATTTTATTTCACTATTTATTAATACTTTTCTTGCGCAAGAATATCCTAATGACAAGAAGTTTAAAAGAACTGGGTACGCTTTTGGCTCCCAGATTGTTATTAATGGTTCAGGAAACTTTGTTTTAGAATTATAAAAACAAGTTGCTAACTTTGATGGGTCACGGTTTTCTATCAGAAAAGCTACAGTATCCTCATTTAAAAGAGGAATATCACAAGCAATAGTTAACCATGCGGAGTTAGGATTAAATCTAAATGCAGATAGAATTCCTCCGTAGGCTCCTAAATCTTTAAATGAATCTATTATCATATTTGAAAATTTGAAGTTTTGTTCCTCTCTGCACGAAACAAAAACTTCTTTACATTTTGAGCCCATCAATTTAGTCAAATAATGATATTGCGATTCTCCGTGATAATCCATTAAAATTTTATCAGTACCCATTCTTTTACTATGGCCTCCTCCCAAAATCAACCCGTTTAATATTGGAGTTTTACTCTCAAGATATGATTTAACAAAATCAGAGATCCCCTGTTTATTGTTTATTGAAAAAAGTGGCAACTGACTATAACCATGAATTAAAGCTTTTATATAATCAGGTATTATAACACCCTCTAAACCAATTAGGGCTATAACATTATTAAGATTATCTTTTCTTTTAATCAAAGAATTTTTTTTAATAGAGTCAATAATTACAATTTGATTGGATGAACTAAAATGATTTCCGTTAATAACCGTTAGGTGACTATTAATAAAATTTTTATAGGATAAATCTAAATTTTTATGATTATTTAAAGATAATTGAAAGTGAGAAATCTTATCAATAAATTCTTCATGAAAAACTAAAGGTTTTGCTGAACTGTTATCTTCATTTTTGTGATCAGCATCTAAATAGCTTACATTAAAATCATTTTTTAAACTTCTAGAAATAAGTAATGCTATTTTTCTTATGTTTTCGCAATTACTTCCTAATAAACCGATTTCAAATTTAGAAAAAACCCCTTTTTCAGACCTCACTAGATTTGAATGTTTTTGATGATTAGACATTAGTGTAGATTATTATATATTTAAATATAATTTTAATTTTTTAATTATAATAACGAAAATGGATCAACAAATATATTTAGATTATAATTCTACTACACCATGTGATAGCAAAGTTTTAGAAAAAATGATTCCATATTTTAATATGATTTTTGGAAATGCTTCCAGTACAAATCATTCATTCGGATGGAAAGCTTCAGAAGCTATAGAAAATGCAACTAATTCCATAGCAAAATTTTTAAAAGTAAAACCAAGTGAAATTATATATACTTCCGGAGCTACTGAAAGCATTAATTCTATTTTAAGAGGAGTTTGTGATAAGTTCAATTCAAGCCATATAATAACTCTTAAGACTGAACACAAAGCAACTTTGGACGTGTGTTCTTATATGGAGGAAAAAGGTGTTAGATTAACATACTTAGATGTTGATCAAAATGGTATTGTTAATATAAATGATCTTGATGCTGCCATAACAAAGGAAACTAAGTTGGTCTCAATAATGTACGCAAATAATGAAACGGGAGTAATTCAGCCCATCAAGGAAATTTCAAAAGTTTGTAAAAGAAATAATGTACTTTTCTTTTCTGATGCCACTCAAGCGCTTGGAAAAATTGAATTAAAAAAATTCTTTTCCTATGTAGATTACGCATGTTTTTCTGCTCATAAAGTATATGGCCCTAAAGGAATTGGTGTTACCTTTATTAAAAACAGCTCTAAAAAATTTTTGGATAGCTATATTCTAGGTGGAGGACAGCAAAAAAACTTGAGGGGTGGAACCTATAATGTTCCTTCAATTGTTGGTTTTTCTGAAGCAATCGAATTGTTTAATTTTAATTTTTTAAATTATATAAAACGTACTACTAAATTAAGGAACAATCTTCAAAAAGGACTTTTAAAGATTGAAGAAGTAAATGTGAATTGCATTAGTGTAAAGAGACTACCTAATACATTGAATATTAGTTTTAAATTTGTTGATGGAGAAAATCTTTTAAATAGCCTTAGTCGGTATATCGCTGTTTCTAATGGCTCTGCTTGTAATTCTCAGTCAGTAAAACCTTCACATGTTTTAATTGCAATGGGAATACCTGAAAATTTATGTTTTTCCTCTTTAAGGATAAGTATAGGTAAACACACTACAGAAAGTGAAGTAGATAAAGCAATTCAAATTATAACTAAAGAAGTTGCAGTTATTAGATCTAGTAATTTGTTATGGAAAAAAAAATGATTAAAAGCGATCATGTATTGGCCCTTTTTTATTTTTGAGCATGCCGCCCTTTTTATTAGAAAAAACAGCAATTATTTCAGAACAAATACTTGAAGCTATCTCCTCTGGAGTATTTGCACCAATCTCTAAACCACAAGGAGCATATATTCTTGATAAATCATTTTTTGAAAGAAAAATATTTTCAGAATTAAGTTTGTCTAACATTTTAATAAATCTCTTTTTTGGCCCTAAAACACCAATATAAGAAGCTTTAGTTTTAAGAACTATTTTTAAATTATCCAAGTCACTTTTAAAATCATGAGCCATTAATAAAACTGCAGTTCTTTCATCATTATTAGGTCTTTTTGTTTCAGTTTTCTCATAAACATGTCTAATATGATTAACTTTTTCTTTTTTAAACTTATTAATATTCCCAACTAAGCTAATATCCCAATCTAAAGGTTTTAAGATGTTAATCATTGAATAAACATCATAGTTGTCTCCATAAATTGAAACATGGATTTGAGTGGGAATATATTCAATAAAGTATTTTAATTTATTTTCGTCAAGCTCTTTTGTAAAAAAAGTAGACTTTTTATTTTTTTCAACCAGCTTTATATCATTTAAGATTAAAGTCTTTATTCGTTTGTCAACTAATTTAGATAAATTGTAATTTTCTTCATAATAATAAACATTACCTAATGAACATCCTTTAAACTTATTCATATCAGAGAGGATAGTAACTAGAATATGAGATTTTCTAGATGAATTTATTTTTTCTAATTGATTAATTATTTCAGATTCCATTGTTAATGGACTAATTAGCACATCAATAATTCCATTACATCCTAAGCCAACACCTATTTTATTGTCACTTTTAGTTGAAGTGTCATAAGTAACAATAGATGGTTTGTTTTTCATTATTGCGATCAGAGATCTTTTTAGAGTATCACCCTCTAAACAGCCTCCACTAATCCCTCCTTCAAAAACTCCAGATTCGAAAACAAGCATTCTAGCACCTTCTCTTCTATAGGATGATTCCTCAAGACGAACAACTTGAGCTATTGCTGCCTTTTGATTTAAAAAGCTTGGAGTTTTATAAAAAGATAAAATTGATTTAATATCTTTCAATTAATTAGTTTTTTGTATGAATGCCATTAATTATATATAATTTAATCAATAATTTATAAAAAGACAATTAATAAAAAGTAAATAAAAATTATTTTTAATGAAATTTTACTGTTCAACCATCAATCTACAATAAATATAATTTTTGCACATTAAAACAATAAATTGGAAGATAGTTATAATAGAGAGATAGATTACGTTAGAATTGCTGTTACGGATAGATGCAATTTAAGATGTTTTTATTGTATGCCACTTCAAGGAATTGAGTATGAACCTAAAGAAAACATACTGTCCTATGAAGAAATAATAAGGTTATTGATAATTCTTAGTGATATAGGATTCAAAAAAGTTCGATTTACGGGTGGTGAACCTTTTGTAAGAAAAGATTTTATATCATTATTAGAAAAAGTATCTAAATTAAATTTATACGATTCTATCCATATAACCTCAAACGGAACAATGTTATCAAAACATATACCAAAATTAAAAGAATTAGGTGTAAATAAAATTAATCTTAGTCTTGATTCATTGAGCCCAGAGAGATTCGAGAAAATAACAAGAAGAAATGATTTTGAAAAGGTAATTAAAACATTATACCGTTTATTAGATGAGGGATTTACCGTTAAAATTAATGCTGTTGTTATGAACGGAATAAATACGGAAGATATTATTCCTTTGACAGAATTGACAAAAGAGAATAATATAGATTTGAGGTTCATTGAGGAAATGCCTTTTAATGGAGGATCAAAAAAAAATATTAAAATATTTAATGCGAGAGATATAGAAAAAACACTTCGAGAAAATTATTCTATATCTAAAGATGTTATAAGTAATCATGGTGAAACATCCACAAATTATATTATTCCAGGATTTAAAGGAAAGGTTGGAATAATTCCTGCCTTTTCTAGAACTTTCTGTAATACCTGTAATAGACTAAGGATTACTGCTAAAGGTGAAATAAAAACCTGTCTATATGATAACGGTGTATTTAGTATTAGAGAGCTTATTAGGTCTGGTTCTTCTAATAAAGAAATTAAAGCAAAATTTATTGAATTAATTAAATTCAAGCCTGAAAATGGATTTGAAGCTGAAAAAAATATTAAAAATAAATCTTTTCGAAAAGAAAGCATGAGCTCAATAGGGGGTTAGATTAAATGAAAAAAAACTTCATAACTTACGAAGAGGCATTATCTGTTTTAAAAGCAAACACTCTATTTATGAAAAGTGTTAAAATTCCACTAAAAAAATCTGGAGGAATGATTTTAGATGAACACCTAATTGCTGATAGAGATTTTCCACCTTTTAATAGAGTCACAATGGATGGAATAGCTATAAATTACAAATCTTATGCAAGTGGAAATAAAAACTATAGAGTGTCTGGCATTTCTCCCGCCGGATCTCCTCAAAAGACTCTTAAAAATAATAATGAATGCTTAGAGGTAATGACTGGCTCTATTCTTCCGGTTAATTCAGATACGGTAATACCTTATGAAGATATTGTTTTAAAGAATGATAAAGCTTCACTAAAAAAAATAAATATTAATAAAAATCAAAATGTCCATTTTAAAGGAATGGACAGGCAAAGTCAAAGCATTATAGTCAAAAGCGGAACACAAATTTCAAGTGCTGAAATAAATATTGCCGCATCAATTGGAAAAAGTAAAGTTTTTGTTAAAAAAATGCTAAAGGCAATTATACTTTCTAGTGGTGATGAACTTGTTGATATAGATAAGCTCCCACAACCTCATCAAATCAGAAAATCAAATGTTTACGGCATTCAAAATACATTAAAAGCTTGGGGTGTTAAATCAAAATTAGCCCATCTACCTGACAATAAATTAGAAATAAAAAACATCATTTCTAAGTTGCTGAATAAATTTGATTTTTTAATCATCACTGGAGGTGTTTCTAAGGGTAAATACGATTACCTTCCTGAGGTGTTGGAGTCAATCAATGTTGAGAAACATTTTCATAAAATTCAACAACGTCCAGGAAAACCTTTTTGGTTTGGCACAAGCAAGAATAACAAAAAAATTTTTGCATTACCTGGAAATCCAGTTTCTTCTTTTGTGTGCTTATATGCTTATATTAGGTATTGGCTATTAGAGTCCCTGAATCTTAAAGATTCAAAATTTTATGTTACATTAGAGAAAGAAGTTTTGTTTAAGCCTAATCTAATTTATTTCTTAGAAGCAAAAATTAGTAATAATCCTGATGGAAAAACGTATGCAATGCCGATGCATGGAAATGGGTCTGGTGATTTTTCTAATTTAGTTGAAGCTGATGGGTTTTTAATCCTTCCGCAAGAAAAAGAAGTTTTTTTAAAAGGTAATATTTACCCTTTTATACCCTATAGATCAAATATTTAGATAAGTGAAACCAGATAAAGAATTGCGTTGTAATAATCCAAATAAAATACTTTTAATAAAGAAAGAAAGTTCTTTTGGAACTGGATTTCTTTCTTGTCAATTATTTTTATAAATTCATAACAAAAAGTTTAGCTAAATGAAAATATTATTATTTGGAATTACTAAAGATATTGTAGGTGAAAATATTATCAGTTTTGATGATGAAAAGGTAAAGCCTGAAAATATAAGTGAATTAAAAAATATTTTATTTTCAAAGTTTCCGGATCTTAAAAAAATAACTTCAATGGCTATTGCTGTTAATGAAAGTTATGCTAATAATTCTACAGTGATCAATGAGAGTGATCAAATTGCTCTTATACCTCCCGTAAGTGGGGGATGATTTAACCTACAAAAATGAAAATTAACATTGAAATAGTTGATCAAATTAACACAAAGGATGTATATGAAAAACTTTCTCATATTGATTGTGGTGGTATTTGTGTTTTTATAGGTAATGTTAGAGGTACCTCTGGTAATGTACCAGTAGAGAAATTATTTTTTGAATCATATGATCAAATGGCAATTAAAGAAATGAAAATAATAGCGAAAGAAGCTTTAAATAAATGGAACCTACAAAAAATTATTATGCGTCATGTTAGAGGCTCAAAAAAAGTTAATGAACCAGTAGTTTTAGTGGGAGCTTCATCAGCTCATAGAAACGAATGCTTTGAGGCGTGCAGATTTCTAATTGACAGTCTTAAAAAAAGTGTTCCCATATGGAAAAAAGAGTTTTTTAAAAATAAAACTATTTGGGTAGCTTCACACCCATAGTCTTAAATATATTAATTAAAAAGTATGTCAAAAAAATTAACACATATTGACAAGTCTGGAAAAGCTGTAATGGTAGACATCTCATCAAAAAATAATTCTGAAAGATCCGCTAAAGCATCAGGAAGAGTAATTTTTACATCAGAAGTGTATCAAAAACTTACTAAAGAGGGGTTTATAAGCCCTAAAGGAAGCATTGTGCAAACTGCTGTAATTGCAGGTATTCAAGGAGTTAAAAGAACTTCTTATTTGATTCCATTGTGTCATCAAATTCCTCTTTCAAAAATTGACATAAAAATAAAACCATTGAAAAATTCGCTTTTTATTACATGTGAAGTTAGTTGTAATGGTAAAACTGGAGTTGAAATGGAGGCTCTAACGGGCGTTTCAGTATCTTCATTAACAATTTATGACATGTGTAAAGCGTTGTCTCAAAAAATAAAAATTATTGATATTCAGTTGGATGAAAAAACTGGCGGTAAAAGTATGTTTCGTCGAAATTAATTGATATGAATGATAGATTTATAAGACAAACTGTTCTGAAAGAATTTGGAATTAAATCACAAGAAATTCTTTCAAATTCTAGAGTGCTTGTTGTAGGATGTGGTGGCTTGGGAATACCAGTTATTCAATATTTAAATGCTATGGGAGTAGGCACTTTAGGTGTGATAGATGGAGACACTGTTGATCTTACAAATCTTCATCGTCAAGTTATATTTGATGAAAATGATATAGGTAAGTCTAAAGTTAATTCTGCAATAGCTAAGCTTAAAATTCAGAATAGTAGAACAAAATTAAAAGGATATAATTTTTTTATAAATAATAAAAACGCATTAGAAATTATTTCAAACTACGATTACATTGTTGATGCATCAGATAATTTTTCAACTAGATATCTTATTAATGACAGCTGTATAATTCTTGATAAACCATTTGTTTATGGAGCTTTACATGGTTTTGAAGGTCACATAAGTGTGTTTAACTACAATAGTGGTCCAAGCTATAGATGTCTATATCCTAATATGCCTTCTGCATTAGAGATTCCTAATTGTAATGATCATGGAGTTTTAGGAGTTTTACCTGGAATCATAGGAGCTTTTCAGGCTCTTGAAACAGTTAAAGTTATTACAGGTGTTGGAATAGTTTTGTCTGGTAAAATTCAAATATTTAATGGTTTAAATAACACTTTTTACAATCTAAAAATAAAAAAAAATAAACTCAATTTTTCTATTAAAGCTCTTGATGGAGATTATGATTTGAAATGTGATATACACACAGATAGCATAAGTAATATTAAAATTGACGAATTAATTAAAAATGAAAAAATTCAAATAATTGATGTTCGCTCCATAAATGAGTATAAATCATTTTATTTAAAAAATTCAATTAATATTCCCCTTCAAAAAATTGAAATAGAATTTTCAAAAATTAACTTTAAAAGAAAAGTCTATTTTGTTTGTCAATCAGGAGTGAGAAGTCTTAAAGCTATTCAAGTTTTGAAGCCTAAATATCCAAAAGCTGATTTAATAAATATTATTGGAGGTATTAATAAATTAAGTAAATATGCAGTTACCTGCTGATAGCTTATTAATCCTTTGTCTGTCTTTTTTCTTAATAGCAAGTGTTTATTCTTCTGTTGGGTTTGGTGGTGGATCAAGTTATATTGCATTATTATCCTTGTTATCATTGGAATTTTACTTCATTAGGTCTAATGCTCTAATATGTAATTTGGTTGTTGTGTCTGGGAGTACATATATACTTTTTAAAGAAAAATTTATAAACTTTAAAAAGTTTTTGCCATTTGTGTTGTCAAGTATTCCAATGACTTTTATTGGTGCTCTTTTTAAACTTGATGAAAATATTTTTTTTATTCTTCTTGCATTTACATTAATTCTTGCTTCTATTTTTTTGATGCATAAAGCAATAAGAACTCAAAAGCATGATTTTAAAAATCTTTCTTATCCTAAACATGTAAGTTTAATAATAGGATCTTCTATTGGCCTGCTTTCAGGACTTGTTGGAATTGGCGGAGGAGTTTTTTTAGCACCAATTTTAAATTTTATGAAATGGGATAAGCCTATCAAAATAGCATTTTTATCTGCTTTTTTTATTTTTGTAAATTCAATTTCAGGTTTATCAGGATTATTGATTTCTGGAACTTTTCAAACTGATTTAAGATCAAGTTTATGTTTAATTTTTGCAGTTTTTTTGGGAGGTCAAATTGGAATTAGGTTTAGCATCAAAATGTTTTCATCAAAAGTTATTATAATTGTGACTGCTTTACTTATTATGTTTGTTGGATTAAAAATGTTAATCTAAAAACAAAAAACTCTAACATATTGTTTATAAACATATTAGAGAATTTAAGTGTGGAGGAATAGGTGAGTGGAACCTTATTTTTAATTAGCTGTATTACAGCTAAAACTTTTTAATTCACAAAAATCATGAACCCAATACTTCCAGAACCCTTTCCTTGGTAAAGGGTATATGACGCATTTTTTTGCCCGTTAATTTTAAAAATGCACCCGCAATTGCCCCTGGTACCCATGGTAAGGCGGCTTCACCAATTCCTGACGGTGATTCGTTAGATGTTATCATGTCAATGTCAAGTATATCTGGAACATCGGTCATCCTTAAGACATTATAATCGTGATAATTTGATTCTTGTACTTCACCATTCTTTATTGAAATACTTTCTTTAAGTGCACTACTAATGCCGAAAATAATGGACCCTTCCGTTTGCGCCAAAGCATTATCGGGCTGAACAACTATTCCTGCATCCAAAACGGCCCAAATTTTATGAACTTTTATCAATCCACTATTAGAGTTAACTGAAATTTCACAAACACCGCCAACCAGAGAGCCGCTTCGCTCGGCAAATGCAATTCCCCTGGCTCTTCCTTCCGGCGTTACGCTTCCCCAATTTGACCTTTCTGCAACTCGGTTAAGTACATTAAGCGCCCTTGGGTGATTTCTCATCAATTCCCTACGAATATCCAAAGGGTCTTTTTGCTGATCGTAAGCAATTTCATTGATAAAAGCTTCAATTGCAAACTTGGTGGAACCATGGCCAACGGCTCTCCAATGTTTAGTTCTAATGCCATGATCTACGCTTTTCATTTGAATTTGTTGATCTTCGAAAGTGTAATAATCGGTTGAAGCGCCACTTGTCATAAGATTCCCGCCAGTGCCAATTATAGAATGTTGCCATACCTTTAAATTGCCTCTATCATTCAAACCGGCTCTCAATCTTTGCAAAGACATGGGCCTAAATGCGCCATATCTTAAATCATCTTCCCTAGTCCAAATGAGTTTAGTAGGCCGTTTAATTTTTCCGGCAATCATACAGGTCTCATGAACATAATCTGACATTGATCTTCTTCCGAACCCACCTCCTAAATAACACCTGTGGATAGTTACATTTGAGGGGGCAATGCTGAGCGCTTTGACCGCTGTAATTTTTGCCCCGGCTGCAGACTGAGTTCCTACCCAAACATCTGCACTTGTTCCGTCGTTGGATATTGAAGCCACCGCGTTTAAGGGTTCCATTTGAGCGTGGTAGGCATAATCGTTTTTATAATCGGCTTCATAAGTATTTTTTAATTGAGCTAGCGATTTTGACGCATCTCCTTTATCATTGATTACTTTCCAGTTTTCATTCGGATTATCGGCGATCTTTTCATACTCGCTATAAGCTTTGGCGCTGGTATGCGTTTCGGCAGTTGAACCTTTGCTCCAATTTATTTTCATTTTTCTCTTTAAAACGAACCCTTGTTGAACAGTTTCGGCAACAACGCCAATACCATGATCAAATTCAACCACATCGACAAAACCTGCAGATTCTTTCAACTCATTAAGATTTGTTAGAGTTGGTTTTGCTCCGTGGACCGGACTTCTTGAAATAAAGGCATATACCATATTCGGAAGCCTCACATCAATAGAGTATACTGCGTTACCGTTAACTTTTTCAGGAATATCATACCGTTCAACATATTTGCCTATCAACTTGAAATCTTCAGGTTTTTTCCATTGATCCACGGGAATCTCGGGTATTTCAATTTCAATATTTTTAAATGAGGCTATTTCTCCGAACGATATTTTCTTATTTAGTTGTTTAGATTTAATATAACCGTTAGCAGATGACAGATCGTTTATTGGAACCTTCCATTTTTCGGAAACGGCCTTTAATAAAACATATCTTGCCTGTGCTCCTGCATGCCTAAGGTTTTCATAATATCCTCTTATGGCTTGGCTGCCGACGGTCATCATAGTCCCGCCTCCCCGACCTCCACCCCAACTTCTGCCGTATATTTTAGGGTCAATTGGAGAATATTCAATTTTAACTTTCGACCAATCCGCATCCATTTCTTCGGCAACCAAAACGGCCAATGCTGTCATAGATCCTTGTCCCATTTCCGCAACAGGGTTGAAGATTCTAACCTCGCCATCAGTACTAATTTGCACCCAGGCACTAATCTCTTTTTCTAAACTCGTCTCAACGCCTTCCTTATGCTTATACCTTGCCCATAATGGATAACCCGTTACGAGAAAAGTGATACCTCCTGCTATTTTTACGAATTTTCTTCTTGAAATTTTTGATTCTTTATTTTCCATCGCTATTTATTTTCTTCGGTTACGCGTTCAACCGCTTTAATGATCCTATTGTATGTTCCGCAACGGCAAATGATTCCGTTCATATGAGATTTGATTTCTTCCCTTGATGGATCACTGTTTTTATTTAATAAGGAAATGGCCTGCATAATTTGCCCTGACTGGCAGTATCCACATTGCGGCACCTGCTCTTTTATCCAAGCTTCTTGCATGGGGTGATTTCCATCTTCAGAAATTCCTTCAATAGTTGTGATTTTCGAACCAACGGCACCACTTACGGGAAGTACGCACGAGCGCATAGGTTTTCCGTTTAGATGTACCGTACAGGCGCCACAGACAGCAAGCCCACAGCCATATTTGGTACCTGTCAAACCAATATATTCTCGTATAACCCAAAGCAATGGCGTTTCGGGCTCTACGTCAACAGTATATTTTTTACTGTTGACGTTTAAGGTAAAGTTCGTTGTACTCATAATTTAATTTTTCTGAAATTATCAATAAGTTATTTAGTCTTTCTGTTCGCTGGAACATTGAAATTACAACAGTATTATGCGATCGCATTGAAAGATACTGTTATTGGGTTTGAATCATCCCATTAGGAGATTCAATATTAAATGTTAAAAACAATCATAATAAAGATACGAAATTTGATTTTTAAATTAAATACCTCGATGTCAAAATTAACACTAAGATAATTGGATGGGAATGAATTATATACACGGCGGTTGGTCTTAAAGAGGTAATTCTTTAAGCTCTTTGTTCATCTTTTTGGGGTTTTATATCACTGGCCGTACAATAATCACACAAATAATTAAAATAAAAAACCCTAATATATTGTTTATAAACATATTAGGGAATTTAAGTGCGGAGAAAGAGGGATTCGAACCCCCGGAGGTGTGACCCTCAACAGTTTTCAAGACTGCCGCATTCGACCACTCTGCCATTTCTCCATAGCGGAGGCAAATATACATTGTTTTTTAAGTAATAAAAAAAGTTTGCACATAGCTTTTATATAGTAAGTATCTTTGCTTTATGGAAGATATTCAAGAGGTATTAATTTTAGTAGTCTCAGGATTTATTACTGGTGTAATTAATACATTGGCTGGAGGAGGCTCTCTGTTAACATTACCAATACTAATTTTTTTAGGCTTACCTCCAGGTGTTGCAAATGGAACAAATAGGATAGGTATTTTGATGCAATCAATTTCTGGCACCCTAGGTTATAAAAGCAAAGGTATAAATACATATCCTTTTAATGTTTATTTGGGGATTTCCGCATCAATTGGAGCTCTGATCGGGGCGCAGATTGCAATTGATATTCGAGGGGATTTATTTAATAAAATTTTAGCAATTATAATAGTTGTTGTAGGTTTATTAATTGTTTTTAAGCCTAAAAATAATATTAAAGTTTTAAAAGAACGTTTGACAGGTAAATATTTAATTATTAGCTGTATAGCTTTCTTCTTTATTGGAATTTATGGTGGTTTTATAAATGCTGGAATAGGAATAGTTATTATGTTTTTTTTAACTAGATATAATAGGTTGTCTCTTGTTAAAACAAACGCAGCTAAAGTTGCTTTAGTGGGAATTTATACTGTGGGTGCTTTAGCATTATTTGCTTACAACAATAAAGTTAATTGGGCTATGGGTTTGTGGCTTTCTATTGGTACAATTTTCGGAGCCTGGCTTACAAGTCGATATTCTGTAAAAAAAGGGGAGAAGGTTATAAAAATTGCTTTATTAATTATGGTTGTAGTTATGGCAATTAAATTATGGTTCTTTTAATAACCTACTTGGTCAATTATTTCTAATCCATAACCAGCTAATCCTATTCTAGGAATTCGTTTTGAATTACTTACTACTTTAAGTTTTCTAATGTTTAAATCATGTAATATTTGGGCTCCTATCCCAAAGTCTTTATAGTCCATTCTTAAAGGGGGAACTTGATTTATATTTTCCTTCTTTTGGAGATTCTTCAATAAATTAATTCTAGATAAAAAATTTTCACTTGATTCTTGATGATTAATAAACAAAATAGCACCTTTTTTTTCCTTATTAATTAAGGAAAAAATATCATTAAGACTTCTATCGGTAGCACCCGTTATAAGGCCCAAAACATCATCATTAATTTTTGATGAATTAATCCTTATCAATACCGCTTCTGTAGGCTCCCACTCACCTATAGAAAGAGCTAAATGAATTTGACTATTTGTAGTTTGTTGATAAGCTCGCAATCTATATTTCCCATACTTTGTTTCTATTTCTGTATCAACTTTTTTTAGAATTAAACTATCGTGTTCCATTCTGTAAGCAACTAAGTTTTCAATAGAAACTATTTTTAAATCAAATTTTTTTGCAATTTTAATTAACTCAGGTAGTCTAGCCATAGAACCATCATCATTTATTATCTCAACTATAACTCCAGCCGGTTTTAATCCAGCTAGCCTTGAAACATCTATAGCAGCTTCCGTATGACCAGTTCTTCTCAAAACCCCACCTTCTTTTGCAATTAATGGAAAAACGTGTCCTGGTTTAGATAGTTGATGTGATTGAGTTTTATTATCAACTAACGCTTTTATTGTTTTAGATCTATCATTTGCAGATATTCCGGTAGTAATACCATTTCCTTTTAAATCAACTGAAACTGTAAAAGCTGTCTCTAATGGATCTGTATTATTAGAGACCATTTTATCTAAACTTAAGTCATAACATCTGCTTTCAGTTAACGGAACACAAACAAGTCCTCTTCCATGAGTAATCATAAAATTAACTAACTCAGGAGTTACTTTTTCAGCAGCACAAATAAAATCACCTTCATTTTCTCTATTTTCATCATCAACGACAATTATAATTTTACCATTTTTAATATCTGTTATGGCTTCAGAAATTGTGTTTAATCCTAATTGTTTTTTCATTGAATATTTTTTCCACCCATGTATTTAACATAAATTTTTTGAATTGGAACTATTATAGAATCTAAATTTATAATTCCTTTATCAGAAGACGCTCTGTTTACCAATAAAAAAGCAAAAGGAGCTAATACTATAGTAGAAACCCATGAAGCAAGTAATGGTGTAATACTATTGTCTTCAGCCGCATTTTTACTAAAAAGACCTATATAATGATAAATTAAAAATATAACAACTGATATAACTAGTGGTAATCCAAGCCCCCCCTTTCTTATAATAGCACCAAGAGAAGCGCCAATTATGAAAAGTAGGAATGAAGCAAATATTAATGTATACTTATCATAAAGGGTTATTTTATGAAGGTTTATTAATTTTTGGTATAAGAAAAAGTTACGCTTTTTACTCTCCAAGTTATTAATTGTACCACTTAATGCTGGAATTGATGTTCGTATAGCTTCTGCATATTTGAATTTTTTATCAACTTTCATAAATTCTAAAACATTTGATCGTAATAATTTAGATAAACTAGAGCTGTCTTTTTTAATTGTTATAAGTTGAGAAAGTCCACTGGCTCTATTGAAGTTTTCGCTAAATAAATTTTTTTGCTCATCTAATCCAGATTCCAGAGAATCTATACTTTCTTTTAATTGATTGACTTTTTGCATTCTATAGGTAGTTGTGTAGTCTTGAGCATCTAAATCCACATTATTAAACTGTGAAAGGTCAATATTCATAATATATTGCTCAAAATGTACTTTTGAGAATGGATATTTATTACGTTCAGTTATTTTTTTTGGAACTATATCCTCATACCTATAACCATTATATAAAACCATTTGCAACATTGCGTCTGTAGTTTCATTTTTTAATTCACCTGATTCTGCTTTTATTACAATTCTATTTCTGTTGTCTCGACTTTTTTCATGTATGATTATATCTTTTAGAAATTGATTATTATCACCATATTTCCTCATAACTTTTATTGTCATTTGACCTAAATCATTAAAAACACCTTCTCTAATTGCCAATGCGGGTTTTAGCTTTGCAATATTTTTTCTAAGATTATAGGACTTTAATTCACCATAAGGAATTATATGGTTTGCAAAAAAGTAAGTTCCAATTCCTAAAAAAACATGAAAAAATACCAGCGCTATCATGGCTCTTTGTAATGAAATTCCAGTAGACTTCATAGCTGTAAATTCATAATTTTCAGCCAAAGATCCATAGGTCATTAAGGAGGCTAATAAAACTGAAAGGGGGAGGACTAGTGGAACTAGCTTCGGAGAATAGTAAATTAAAAATCTAAATATTGTAAAAAAATCTAAACCTTTTCCAGCTAATTCATCTACATATAGCCAAAATGCTTGAATGATAAATATTAACATGCAAATAGCAAAAACTAAAACTAATCTAGTAGTATATAATTTTATAATATATAAATCGATTATTTTAAGCATTAGTTTATGTAAAATCCAGGGTAATCAATCTTTTTAAAATTAAAAAAGTCAAGAGATATTTTTTTATTAACTATGAAATTTTCAAGCGTAAGTGTTGTGGTTGTTCTTTGTTTTCCTATTTCAATTAGTTTATATATGTTTTTAGTTTTTATATTAATTCCCAGCAGAATGTATATTGCGTCTAGACTTTCTTCTGTTGGAATTAATTTAACATATTGAATATTGTTCCCTCTAACATTTTGAAGTATATCCCAATGAAAATCATATCCAGTTTTATAAATCTCTATTAACTTAGTAGGATTTACAAGAAGATCATCACTTTGATCAGGATTAGTAATTAAAACTTCTTCATTTTCAGGTATTATAGTATACAGATCTTTACCATCAAATAATTGAATAATGTCTTTTGTAGTTAATTTATATTTTTCACCTGAAACAACAATTTGTCCATTAGTTTCTTGTTTTATATTCTCCTGAGAATTTTCCAATATATATTTAAATGTGAATTCATAATTGTTATAATTACTCATCTGAAGTGATATATTATCTAAAAGTTTTTTCGCCTTTAAAGAAGTTTGGCTATAAAGATTCATTGATAGACAAAAAAGTAAACCAAATAAAATTAATTGTTTAAATACTTTCATTGTCTAGATGAGTGTTTAAATGATTTAAATCTGAAATTAAAACTTGTCGAGCTTTACTTCCTTCAAAAGAGCCAACAATTCCAGCTGCTTCCATTTGATCTATAATACGGCCAGCTCTATTATAACCTAATTTTAATTTTCTTTGTAATAAAGAAGCTGATCCTTGTTGAGCGATCACAATTACTTCAGCTGCTTCTCTGAACAATACATCTCTATCAGAGGCGTCTATATCCATAGAACTACTGTTGTCATCATTGATATACTCAGGTAGTATGTATGCATCGCTATACCCATTTTGAGAACCTATATAATCAGCTACTTGATAAACTTCTGGAGTGTCCACAAAAGCACATTGAATCCTTGAGAGTTCATTTCCTTGAGTATAAAGCATATCTCCGCGTCCTATTAATTGGTCAGCACCACCGCTATCTAAAATTGTTCTAGAATCTATCTTCGACGTAACCCTAAATGCTATTCTAGCAGGAAAATTTGCTTTAATAATTCCTGTAATGACATTAACAGAAGGTCTTTGAGTAGCTATAATTAAGTGAATTCCAACTGCTCTGGCTAATTGAGCTAGTCGTGCTATAGGGGTTTCTACTTCCTTTCCAGCTGTCATAATTAAATCAGCAAATTCATCTACAATTAATACTATATATGGTAAATATTTATATCCCTCATTTGGATTTAGTTTTCTTTTCTTAAATTTTTTATTGTATTCAATTAAATTTCTACACAATGCATTTTTTAAAAGCTCATAGCGATTATCCATCTCAATACACAACGAATTTAGAGTATTTATAACTTTACTATTATCAGTTATAATAGGGTCTTTACTATCAGGTAATTTTGCTAAATAATGCCTTTCAATTTTATTATAAATTGTTAATTCAACTTTTTTAGGATCAACCAAAACAAATTTGACTTCTGCAGGGTGTTTTTTGTACAATAGTGACGTTAATACAGCATTTAATCCTACTGATTTTCCTTGGCCTGTTGCTCCAGCCATAAGTAAATGAGGCATCCTCGTAAGATCAACAACAAACGTTTCATTACTTATTGTTTTACCTAATGCAATTGGAAGTTCCATTTCTGCTTTTTGAAACTTAGTTGAAGCTATTACAGATTTCATTGACACAATACTTGGGTTTTGATTTGGAACTTCAATACCTATTGTGCCTTTTCCTGGAATAGGTGCAATAATTCTTATACCAAGAGCAGAAAGAGATAAAGCAATGTCATCTTCAAGATTTTTTATTTTGGAAATTCTTATTCCAGCCTCTGGAACAATTTCATAAAGTGTAACAGTAGGTCCAATTGTTGCTTTAATTTGAGCAATTCCAATTTTATAATTTTTTAAAGTATTTACAATCTTTACTTTATTTTCCTCTAATTCTTCTTGATTTATAGTAATTCCTGTATTTGGGTAATCCTTAAGTAAATCTATAGATGGCATTTTAAACTTACTCAATTCAAGTGTTGGATCAAATTCACCATGCTTTTCTACTAGCTTTTCAGACAATTTTTCTTCAGAATCTTCATGAATTTCTTCAATTTGAATTTTTAAATCGTTTTCATCATCCTTATTTATGTCAATATTTTCTTCTTTTATATCGATTAAATCACCTTTTTCATAATGAATTTTGTTAGATTTTTCTGAATCTAAATTAGACTTATCGTTCTTAATCAATTCATCATTATAAATATCAAAATTCTCATCTACTATTTTATCTGATTTTTTAAAATATTCATAGACTTTTTCAGGAGTAAACTTCCAATGAAAAACAATTATGCATAAAAAATAAAAAGACACAATAGAGATAAAACCTAATATCCCGACATAGTCAGTTATAAAATTAGATAACTCATAACCAATAACACCATCAATTATGGGAGATTTGTCATGAAAAAAACTTAGCAAAAGAGAACTAAATAATAAATAATTTAGCCCCCAAGACCATTTAATCATTAAACTTTTTTTCGAAGTATCGAAAAAGAGAACTGATCCAGTAATAAAAATTAAGTAACTAAAAATATATGATGAAATACCAAAGAGATTAAATATGAAAAAATGTCCGAGCCAAGCACCAATTTTACTTAAAATATTTTCAGTTTGAACATCACGATCTTGAAATGATGTTAGTGTTGATTGATCAGCCTCCCAGGTTATAAGATAAGATGTAAAAGAGAGGAAAAGTATTAAGCTTATTAAAATCAAAAAACTCCCCAAAATAATAGCTCTTTGTCTAATAGTTTCTTTGGAAGTTGAATTCTTTTTTTTGCTTAAAGCCATTTATTTTTTTAATATTTCAAAATCGTAGTAACAAAAATACAAATTAGTAACGATTTGATTTATTTTCAATATTTATTTATGAACACTATTTTAAAGAACGTATTTTTATCTTTAATGCAGCATAAAGAAGAGTAATAAAAGGACTTATCCAATTAAAAATTGCATAAATAAAATATTCACCAACACCAACGTTAAGAACACTTGACTGATATGCACCACATGTATTCCATGGAATTAGTGCAGACGTAACAGTCCCCGAATCTTCAAGTGTTCTACTTAAGTTTTCTGGTGCTAGATTCCTGTCTTTATATGCCTTAGAAAACATTTTACCTGGAATCACAATTGCTAAATATTGATCTGAAGCAGTTAGGTTAATTGTTAGACATGTTGCAACTGTACTTGCAAATAGCTGAAAAGTGTTTTTAGCCCAATTTAAAAGTGCATTAGTAATTGAAGATAATGCCCCAATAGCCTCCATTACTCCTCCAAAGACCATTGCGCATATTATAAGCCATATAGTATCTAACATTCCCCTCATCCCTCCTGATGAAAAAAGATCATATAAAAGGTTGTTGTCAGTTTCTATTTGACTACTGATTGTAATAGCATTTAAGATGCCTTTATATGCACTTGAAAAACTATAAGTGTTTTCTCCACTTAAAGCTAAAACAATATCAGGTTGAAATATTAAAGCGAAAACTGCGCCTAAAATTATTCCTGCTAAAAGTGCTATAAGTGGTGGAGTTTTTTTTGAAATTAATAAAATAACAAATGTTGGTACTATAAACAGCCAATAATTGATATTAAACTTTAATTCTATTTGATTTAGTAAAGTTAAAATATCTGCAGCTCCTTTTTGTTCTTGAAAAAATCCAAGTATTATAAATACTAATATTGTTATAATAATACTAGGGATAGTAGTTAAGGTCATATATCTAATATGTGTAAATAAATCACCACCAGCCATTGCGGGAGCTAAATTTGTAGTATCACTTAATGGAGAGAGTTTGTCTCCAAAGTATGCTCCAGATATAACAGCCCCTGCAATCATTCCAGGAGGTAATCCTAAGGCTTTTCCTATTCCTATTAATGCTATTCCAACTGTAGCTGAAGTTGTCCAACTACTTCCCGTGGCTAATGAAATTATTGCACATATTATAATACATGATGGAAGAAATATAGAAGGATGTAATACTTTTAATCCGTAATAAATCATAGCGGGAATTATTCCACTTGCAAGCCATGTTCCAGCTAATGCTCCAACAAAAAGTAAAATTATAATTGCACCTGCAACTGATTGAAAATTATCAGCAATTTTAACTAACATATTTTTATAAGATATACTATGATAAAAGCCAACAATTGCAGCAAAGGCAGCTCCAATTAATAAAACAAATTGATTTGATCCAGACAATGCATCATCTCCAAAAACAAATACATTGTATGTCAATAGTATAATGAGCACTATTAATGGTATTAAGGATGAGACAAGAGAAAGTGATTTTGCTTTGTTCAAAATTTTTAATTTAAGATTATATCTAATTGTACAATGTTAAGAATTTTCTAACTAATTTTACATTATAATTAAACGGATACTATGAACTCATATGATGTTACTGTAATTGGCTCTGGTCCTGGCGGATATGTTGCTGCAATAAGATGTTCTCAATTGGGACTTAAAACTGCTCTAATTGAAAAATATAATTCTTTAGGAGGCACTTGTTTAAATGTTGGATGTATTCCTTCAAAATCTTTACTTGATTCATCACATCACTATGAAGAAGCAATTAAAAATTTTAATTCTCATGGAATAGAAATTTCTGGAAAAATAAAAGTTAATCTTGAAAAAATGATTTCTAGAAAACAATCTGTTGTTGATCAAACAACTAAAGGGATTAACTTTTTAATGGATAAAAACAAAATAGATGTTTTTAATGGCCTTGGTAGTTTTGAAGATGCCACACATATAAAAATTACTTCGGATAAATATAAAATTATTCAATCTAAAAATACAATAATTGCAACTGGATCTAAACCATCTAGTTTACCATTTGCTTTAGTTGATAAAGATCGAATTATAACATCCACAGAAGCGCTTTCATTAAAAGAAATCCCTAAACATATGATTGTCATTGGGGGGGGGGTTATAGGTATAGAACTAGGACAGGTATATAAACGTTTAGGATCAGAAGTCTCTATTATTGAATATGCTGATCGTATTACCCCAATTATGGATTCAAGTATCTCACGTGAACTTACTAAGGTTATGAAAAAGCAAGGGATAAAGTTTTATTTATCCCATTCTGTAACTAAAGTTGATAGAATAAAAAATAAAGTTTTTGTTAAAGCTTTAGATATAAACAAGTCTGAAATTATCTTTGAAGGTGATTATTGCCTTGTTTCCGTAGGACGAAAACCTTATACAGATGGCTTAAATATTGAAGCGGCTGGTGTAAACATAAATGATAAAGGTCAAATAATTGTAAATAATAAACTTCAGGCAAATAATTCAAACATTTTTGCAATTGGCGATGTTATTAAGGGACCTATGTTAGCTCATAAAGCAGAGGAGGAGGGAGTAATGGTTGCTGAAATAATCGCTAGTCAAAAGCCTCATATTGACTATAATTTAATTCCAAATGTAATTTACACCTGGCCAGAAGCTTCATCAGTAGGAAAGACGGAAGAATCACTAAAATCAGAAGGGGTTAATTATAAAATTGGACAATTTCCTATGCGTGCACTAGGAAGAGCAAGGGCAAGTATGGATACTGATGGTTTTGTTAAAATTTTAGCTGACTCTGAATCAGATGAAGTTTTAGGAGTTCATATGGTCGGACCTAGAGTTGCTGACCTTATAGCAGAAGCAGTTACAGCCATGGAGTTTAGAGCTTCAGCTGAGGATATTTCTAGAATGAGTCACTCTCATCCAACATATGCCGAAGCAGTAAAAGAAGCTGCTCTTGCTGCTACTGATAATCGTCCTCTACATATTTAGAACATTTTTTTAAACTTATGTTTTATTTTTTTTAAAGATAGATTTCCAATACTTCCTGTATGTGAATGTTTTACTGATCTGTCTGGTTTGAATTTTCCAGTTTTAATACTCTTTTTGTATTCAATATATACATCTCTAAATGGTTTACCTTTATTTACTTCAGCATTTAAAGTATCCACACTAAATAGGGTATCATATTTTTTTTGATCGGTAATTTTTTTAGAAATTTTAATTTGCGGTAAACTAAGAATTAAAATCTCTAGACATGATTTTAATTCTTCAATAGCATTAATTATAGGTCCCTTTGTTAATTGCAAGTCTCTATGGTATCCACTTGGAAGATTGATCATTAGAATAGATAATTGATAAGGAACACCTTGAAGCATATTACACTTGCCACGAATTAATTCAAATATATCGGGATTTTTTTTATGAGGCATTATACTGGATCCAGTAGTTAGGTTATCAGGAAAAGAAATAAACTCATAATCTTGTCCCATGTATAAACATATATCCATTGATAATTTTGCAAGGGTACTTGCTAGTATACTTATAGCTGTGGCAGTTGATTTCTCAACTTTTCCTCGACTCATTTGAGCAGCAGTAGAATTAAATTTGAGAGTTTTAAAGCCTAAAAGCTTTGTAGTTAATTCTCTGTTTATGGGAAAAGAACTTCCAAAACCTGCCGCACTCCCTAAAGGATTTTGATCTGATAAACAATACGCTGTATTTAAAAACTGAACATCATCAATTAGGCTTTCTGCATAAGCAGAAAACCACATTCCAAATGAAGTCGGCATAGCTGTTTGAAAATGTGTATAACCAGGTAGTAAATCTGCTTTATGTTTTTCAGATAAATTAATTAACAAATCAAATAAATTTTTAGTTTCTAATTTTATTAATGAAATTTCATTCTTTAAGTATAGATGCATTGCAACTAAAACTTGATCATTTCTTGATCTAGCTGTGTGAATTTTTTTACCAATATCCCCTAATTTATTAATCAAAATATATTCAATTTTTGAATGCATATCTTCAAATTTATTTTCAATAGTAAAGTTTCCATTTTGAGCTTGAATTTTAATTTCTAATAATACTTCACAGATCTTATTTGTTTCGTGTTCTGTTAAAATTCCTATTTCATATAACATTTTGGCATGAGCAATTGAAGCTTCACAATCATATTTAGCTAGTTTAAGATCATGTTTGCGATCATTTCCTACAGTAAATTGATCTACTTTTTCATTTATCTTTTTATTTTCTCCCCAGAGTTTCATATGAATCGTTTTTATAGAATTTTTTTTAATAGCTGTATATAAATTTCAATAGCTTCATCAATTTCATTAACATATATATATTCATTAGCTGTATGGGATCTAGTTGATAAACCTGGACCCATTTTTAATGATGGACAACTTAATGCAGCTTGATCTGAAAGGGTAGAAGAGCCGTACGTAATTCTCTTAATACCAATTCCTGATTGAACCAATTCATGATTTATGTCTATAGATGAAGACCTTAACCCCAAAGATCGTGGAATTAACTTGCATGGAGCTTCCTCCATTAGGATTTCTGAAACTTCTTCGTTAGTATATTTATCATTTACTCTAACGTCAATCACTAAATTTACTTTGGCTGGAATTACATTATGTTCTTTCCCAGAATAAATTTGTGTAATCGTAATTTTCACTGGACCCAATAAGTCTGATTTTTTTTCAAATGAAAAATTTTGAAACCATTCTAATACTTTAGGTAATTTCATAATTGCACTATCATTGTTATAATGTGCCGCATGAGTTGCAGTCCCGTTTATAACACCATCAAATACAACCAAACCTTTTTCTGAAATAGCTAAATTCATCTCGGTAGGTTCTCCAATAATTGCAAGATCAATTGAAGGTAGCTTAGGAATTAAACCTCTCAAGCTGTTGATCCCTGCAATTTCCTCTTCACCTGATGCTGCAATTACAAGGTTATATTTTAATTTTTTTTGTTTATAATAAAAGGTGAATAATGCAATAAGAGAAACTAATGCACCACCTGCATCATTACTACCTAAGCCATATATTTTTCCATTTTCAATGTCAGCTTTGTATGGGTTTCTAGTATATGCAGTGTTTGGCTGTACAGTATCATGGTGAGAGTTTAAAAGAAGAGTAGGTTTGTTTGGATCGTAATATCTGTTTAATGCCCAAACATTATTTTTCGATCTGTTAAATATAATCTCATTTTCAATGAACCACTTTTCAATTCTTTTTGCAGTTTTGTCTTCTTCACCTGAAAAAGATTGAATACTAATTAAATCTTTTAATAATACTATTGCCTTTTCTGTCAATTCCTTTTTCATATTATAAAATTAGAGTTGTATGAACTTCATTAACATTAATCATTTTTGGTGATCCAATTTTAACCATTTTTACTCCATTTTGGAGAGCATCAAAACAATTATCAATTTTTGGAATCATTCCTAAATTGATAATTCCCTTTGATTTAAGGTTATCATAAGTTTCGGGATTAATCAACTCAATTACACTTTGCTCATCACTAATAGATCCTAGAACGCCATTTTTTTCAAAACAATACCATAAAGACACTTCAAAATGATTCGAAAGACTTTTTGCAATAAATGATGCTATAGTATCTGCATTGGTATTTAAAAGCTGACCATTTTTATCATGTGATATTGCACAACATACAGGGGTTAGAGAATTTTCTAACAATAATAAAAACAAGTTTAAATTGATTTCTGTAATGTCTCCAACAAATCCATAATCAATATCTTTCACAGACCTTTTTACTGCTGATATAGAATTACCGTCTGCCCCCGAGAGTCCAATAGCGTTACAATTCAATGCTTGTAACTTTGCTACAATATTTTTGTTAATTTTCCCTCCATACATCATCGTGATAATATCTAAATTATCTTCATCTGTAATTCTTCTTCCTTCGATCATTTGAACAGGAATATTTAGTTTATCAGCCATTTCTGTCGCTTTTTTACCCCCACCATGAATTAATATTTTGAATCCTTTTAGTGCAGTAAAATCTTGTAAAAAAGATTCTAATTTTGCAGAATTTTCAATTACATTACCTCCAATTTTGACAACAAAAAGTTTATTCATTTTCTAAAATTTCTTTTAAAACTGCTTGTGTAGCATAAATTCTATTTTCTGACTGTTTTATAACCAACGAATTAGGATTATCCAAAACACTATCTGCTACAACAACATTTCTTCTTACAGGAAGACAGTGCATGAATTTAGCATTATTGGTGAGTTTCATTTTTTTTGGGGTTAGCATCCATTTGTCATCAGTTCTTAATATTTGACCATATTGCTCATAAGAACACCAGCTTTTTGCATATACAAAATCGGCTCCTTCAATAGCTTTATCTTGATTTGTATAGATTTTCACCCCTTTTGTTATTTCTGGATTCAAAGCGTACCCTTCGGGATTAGCTATTATAAATTCAGCATCAATATTTTTCATCATTTTTGTAAAAGAGTTCCCCACTGCATGTGGAAGTGCTTTGGGATGGGGCGCCCAGGTTAAAACTATTTTAGGACGATGAGAAGTTCTATGTTCTGTTAGTGTAATAGCATCAGCAAGAGCTTGAAGTGGATGTGCCGTAGCACTTTCCATGTTAATAATTGGAATAGTTGCATACTTTGCGAAACTATTTAATACAATTTCTGCTTCATCTTTTTCTTTGTTAGTCAGAGAAGCAAACGCCCTTATAGCAACCATATCACAGTATTGCGACACTACTCCAGCAGCTTCTTTAACATGTTCTGATCGTATTCCGGTCATTCTTGTCCCATCTTCAAACTCTAAAGCCCAAGCTTCATTACTAAAATTCATTATCATTGAATGAATCCCAAGATTATTTGCAGCTTTTTGTGTACTTAACCTTGTTCTTAAACTAGGATTAAAAAACAACATTCCTAATATTTTTTCTTTTCCTAGGGAACTATATTTAGTAATATTTTTTTTTAAGTCAATTGCTTGTGAAAGTGTTTCGTTAAAATTTGTTAGATTTTCTAGCTTGATAAAATTTTTCATAACAATTCTTTTAATGCTTTAAAAAATTTATCAAAATGAGCCATTTGAACTGTTAAAGGAGGTAAAATCCTCAATAGGTTTTTATTACCACTTCCGCCAGTAAATATTTTCTTATCATAAATTAATTTTTTTCTAAGGTCACTAACTTGAAAGTCAAACTCTAAACCTAACATCAACCCACGACCTTTAATTCTAATTACTTGAGAAATGCTTTTCGCTTTTTTAACAAAATAATCTCCCATAATTTTAGCATT
>Ga0209501_10001204_pt1 | contig 29064 bp, 24 predicted proteins | sample ArcticOcean_MG_C_4_FD_187434 | JGI IMG/M metagenome (GOLD analysis project Ga0209501, IMG submission 187434) | Marine microbial communities from western Arctic Ocean - ArcticOcean_MG_CB4_134 (SPAdes) (version 2) | ecosystem: Environmental > Aquatic > Marine > Oceanic | place: Arctic Ocean...
ATTTAAATTTTTATCGTTTTTTATTCTGCTGTATCGTTCTGCATGTGAAGCAAATAGCAATTGCTTATCTTTAAAGACTGCTAATGCCGCATCATGTGATAGTGCAGATATTCCCCAAGTTATCATAAATTATATTATATATTTATAAATTTTAATTAAATTATCTATTAATTCTCTTAAAGGTTCCCTGTTATTATTAAAATTATCACTTTGCTTTATGTCTTAATGATGCTAAAGTTTCTATATCTACTAAAGTAAATCTGTAATAATTATCTATTTTAGGAATTTTTACATCGTATGGAGGTTTTTCTAAAATTCGTACAAAATTAGAAAACGATGGTAAATGTTCAAATAATTGTTCTATATAACACTTAGTCTGTTTCATTCTTTCAATATGAGGAGAAATTAATAGTAAAGCATCTGGTAAAAAATCTTGAGCAACAACATTTAACGAATATGGATGAGATAGTGTTCTAATGCGTTTAGTTATTTCTTCATTTGAAATCGCATATGCAAATCTCAAACCAGGTATAGATAAAGACTTTGAAAATGTTTTAACAACAATTGATTTGTGATGATTAAAATGTAAAAATGTATCATCACAAAAATCACCATATGCTTCATCTATAATTACAAACTCATAATCATCAAAATCTATATCATGTAATAATCCATCTCTTCCATTTGGTCTAGCAATATATGCTATATCTCCATTTTGATCATCAAACTTTAAAGAAGTTTTTTCACATGCCCATTTTATACCTGACCAATAAGGACCAATAGAAGTAACAGTTTTATTATCAAATAAATTCAATGCACGTTCAACAATATCAATCGTTCCAAAACCAATTTCAATTTTATTAACCTGAACTTGTAATTCATCTGATAACAACGAATATACATATTTTTTATCAGGAGTTTTCCAAAGTTGAATATTGTTATATAATGATTTTAAATCTTCTATAAGAATTTTATCATAACAATAATTTTTAGACAAATCCAACATAAGTTTCTTTTGTGTTTTCTTGCACCGTCAAAGCATATTTTATTCTGCTATATCGTTAACGATATAGCAATTGCTTATCTTTAAAGACTGCTAATGCCGCATCATGTGATAGTGCAGATATCCCCCATATTATCATTTTAAAAACTCGTAGGTAATATCAATATTCATATTTTATTAGCCAAGTCTTTTTACTGTTGTTACTACCTAATCTGAATAAAATATAATGCATTGAAGCAGTTCTCTATCACTTTCATCGGGTATATTAATTTTGGGTCTACAATGTATCATTTTAGAATTGTCCCATATTGCAATATCTGTATCATTCCATTTTAATTGAGAAATATATTCATTTGAAAAATTTGAATTAAAAGATCCGCTGAACGATTGTAGCTCGTCAACACATTTACTAAATAATCCTGTATTATCTTCTAATATTTCTATTATATGAAGGCAATCTAATCGTAAATAATATTCTTTCGTTATAGAATGAATTAATAAAGGCGATATGATACTATCTAATTTAGATATTTTGTTAAAATTACAAGGTAAATGCCAACCCCACCCAAACTCTAAACTAGGAGATCCGAGTATTACTTTATTATTTACTTTCATTTTTACAGATTTTAAATAATCTATATCATTATTAAAATAATTTTTTAATAATTTTGTTGTATTACAAAAAAATGTATTACCCATATTCACATTAGTTAAACCATAAAGAGCTGATATTAAAACATCACTTGATACACTAACTTCACTATGCCACGGAACTTTCATTTCGTGTAAAAAATACGTTTTACTTATTTTTCTAACAACTGGTAGGCCACCATTGTTTTCATTCCATTTTAATGTTTTTGTATTATCATACATATTAAGGCCTTCACCTTTTAATAAATTGCGAGATACGAATAAACAATTTTTTTCTTCAATTTTTTTAGGATAATTTCTTATTACCAAAACGCCTTCATCTAATACCATTTGTTTAAAATTTATATTTTCATCATATTCTATTATTTTTGGATGTTTCATTCGGGATCTTTTTTATCTAATCTAGCTACTATTCGCCACATCTCTCTTTCTGTGTTTGGCGGTATTGTATCGCGTTTATGCGATACTATAATATTATCATAAATTAAAACATCACCCTCTTCCCACTCCAATACTTCTCTATATTCTAGATTATCATAAGGATCCAAGTTATACAAATATTTTTTATATAAATCTTTATCATCATTATACATTTTTTTAATATTAGGCGGACTAGTAAAAATGCATTTGTCAGATGTTACACCATGTTTTCTCATTACTTTAATATTTCTATCATTTAATTTAGTTCGCAATTCTTCCTCTGTAAAAAAATTCTTTTGCCAAGTACCTTTATCTGAAACATTTATATCTACAGTTATCTTTGAGAAATATTCTAAATCCAAATCCTTTATTGGCTTCCTAGTATCTATAAAATACGTTTTCACTATTTGAGCATTCTTAACATTTTGATTAAGTGTAACAAAATGTCCCGGTCGATATGCATGATCTTGGTGCCAATCTAAAGGTACTGTACCTGAATAATTATTATCGTTTCCTGGTGACATTTTTAAAATAAATTTATTACTATTTTCTCTTGAATGAGGATGAACTGACATATGGCTAAAATATTTTCTGGCAAAAGAATAATAATCATCTGTATCAAAAAAACATCCTTTTATTACTATAACACCATACTTAAATAAATTGCTATATAATTCTTCTTTCGATAAATTATTTGTTAAATATTTCATTTTTAATATCCAAATTCGTTTAACTTAACATGTTCAAAAAAAGGTGCTATCTTCCAATCTTCTGTTACTCTGCCACCTCTACCTATTTTTTCTTTATTTAATAATCCCCGTTCCATGCCTTCTTTTTCTAGTTCTGTCCAATCTGTTAATTTAAACCAAATTCCGTTGCCTGTTTTAGATTTTCCGATTAACGGGAACAATCTACTTTTTTCTTCTATATAACCTTCTATATTTTTAGATTGGTTTTGAAAATCAAATGGTACATTTAATTGTTCTTCTATTAATAACATCATATCTTTTAATGTAACATTTTGATCTTTATCTAACGAGTATCTACCCAACTGACCTACATTCTTTAGTCTTATTACACAATATTTAAATGAAAAATTATTTAATAAATTTATAAGTTGTTTAGGTGCAGTGTCATTTACACCTTTTTGCATTATACAACCTATATTAGGTATCATATTCATATTTATTATATTAGATAATGCTTTTATTTTTTTATCTGCACACCGTAACTCATCTATTTTTTCGTACCAATCATCATTATTAACTCCGTTCATAGAAATATAACAATGGATTAATCCTGCATCTTTTAAGGTTTTAACATATTTTTTACTTGCTAATTTTAAACCATTAGATAACAAAACAGGTCTATGACCTAATTTTTTAATATTGAATATTATATCTGGAAGATCTTTCCTCATAGTAGGTTCTGCACCTATTATTCGAATTTGAGTCCTTTTTGGTAATTTATTTAAAAACTCATACAATTTCTCAACATTCATATCTGGAATAGTTCTATTAGGTATATAACAATTTGTACATTTCATATTACATCTATGAGTTACATCTATACCTAATGTAGGGTATGGATTGTTTTCTGGTTGGAATATTTTCATTTTATATTATTATGTGAGAACATTTTCGACAAATAGAGTTATCTATTATATTTATTATCAGCAAAGTAGGAACAATACAATTTTCTAATACTATTATATCTAATAAAAGTTTTTCGTTATACAAAATACTCCTTTATTTTAAATTTACCTTTGTTTTTTAAAAAATTGTTTGCCATATTATATGCATCTAAGTCGGGTTCTCCTAAATAAAATTCTAAATTTTTTAATATATTATCATTTTTTATATTACTAAAAAACTCCGTTATTTGATTAATATGACTTGGAACACTGACAGTATTTAAAAATGTTGATTTTGTATTTGATTCGCATGTAAGCATAAAATCATGAAAATTTAACCAATTTTTAAAAACAGAATTGCCTTTTAACAAATCACTTATAACTGGTTTAAGATGATAAAATTCTAATCTAAAAGGTATAATTACTGATTTAGTAACTCCACATAATCTAGGTAATATACCATAAGCACCATTACAAAAAGAAAAATAATATATTCTATCAGTTTTAGGAAAATAGTCACTGATAAAATTTAATATAAATATTGATAATTCATTGCAATTATTAGCAATAAGCGGTAATCCTATTATTCCTACTCCACCAACATCAAATGGTTTATATTGTAATACGATTATATTACCATCAAATTGGTTTTCTATTAAATGTAATTCAGAAACAATATTATAATCATGCAAATTATACAAACTATAAGTAATTGGATCCTCAGACCAATAAATTAAAGTTTTATCTGAATTACGATTTAAAAATTTTATTCTCCCGTTAAATTTTGATTCAAAATTAGTATGATATTTCCTTTCAAAATGAGATTTATGATTATTATAATAATTATTTGAATTAAAATATACTTTATTAGATGAATTAAGTTCCTCAATAGTGATATTTTTTTTAGATGAAATATTGTCGACTGTGTAAACAAATAATATCAATGGATTGTAATAGGTATTTTTTTCATTTATATTAATTTCAATTATTTCATCTGTTAATAATAATTTTTCTAGAGCTTTTTCTTTGGTGGTAAATTTATCATTACCTATACAAATTGATACATTATGTCCTCCTGGATGCCACGATATTGCAGTATGTTTTTTTAATGAGGGCAATAATTCTTTTAAATTAAAAATTCCATATTTATCTTTTAAACATATTACATAAAAAGAATCAACTACTTCATTCAATCCGGCTGCAGAAAAGCCATTAATTAAATTATCATGTTCATCAATCTTTATTATTTGTTGATTATTATTTAAATAGTTTATTGCACTTAACGCATTATATATGTAATAAATATGACCAACCAAAAATGCATTAAATTTTATAACTTTTATCATTGAAACTCATATATAGAATTAGGTATCGATACATCAAAATATTTAAGTATCAATCTATTTTTTTCTGCATTATGAATTAAAAAATCTTGCATTATTCCTGAAGGATATATATTAAATATTTTAAAAAAAACTATAATTTTTTTCCATCGTTCTTCTACTATAAGATCATCTGCATTAAATACATAGGTTGCTATATCGGATTTGTTTTTATTTTCATAATCTTTTTTATATAAACCTATACGTTCTTTATAAGGTTCTTTATGAGGATTTATTAATAATGTATAAAAATCCCATAATGAATCATTATCTGAATTATACCCAAATGCCTCTAAAAAATATTGGTCATCTGTTTTATATCTAAATAATTTAATAAATTTTACCGCTTGTTCTGGTAGAGAACTAATATATATTGTTTCTGAATTCGGGAACATTTTTTTTAATTCTTCTTCCCATGATATATAATGGCCTTTCGCTAAGTAAGGACCTGAAGGTAAATTTAATGGTATAGAACTTGAAATTACTTCGTCTATAACGTGCAAAACTTCTGGCGTTATGGGCGAGTCTAAATATAATCTAAATTCAAAAACAGATTTATGCTCATCTAATTTTAATTTATTTTTATACAACCATAATTTAAAAGAAAAAATAATAAGATCTTTTTTTTCTTTCAATGAAAGCTCATGAATTACATTTGAAGATAATTTTAATTTTTTTGACAATTCTAAAGGTATAGTACGAAGATGAAATAAACCACAAAAACAATCTTGGCATGCGTGTCTATTAAGAGAATTAACTGTAGAAATATCATAATATTCTTTTAATGGTAATTGTGGTGTAATAGCCCTTGCTAGTACATCACCCCCACAACCTCCACTGTAAAATATAAATCTGAATTCGAAATTAAACATTAATATTTTTTTTATAAATTGTTAAATACTTATTATAAAATGTTAAACCTTCTTGATATAATTTATCGTCACTTTGTCCTGATAAATGTTTTTTTATTTGGTCATTGTCTGTTTTTAATAATAACTTATCTTTCCTTTTTGAGGGAAGATTAACTGCATCAAAATATTTTGGATATTGTATAAAATTTAAAGCCCATCGAACATTATATTTTTGCATATAATTGTAAAAATCAGGAAAATTTTCTATATTTAATATACCTAAAGTAGGTGTTATAACTAAATCAAATGTAGGAAAATTATTTTGCAAATACTCTATATTTTCACATACTTTTTTAAAACTACCACCCAATCGTATTTTATCATTATATTCAGGTAAGCCGTCTAAACTAATATTGAAATTTACAGCATGATTACTAAGTTTTTCTAATTTTTGTGCTATTTTTTTATTCGATAAATCAATAGTACAATTTGTAGTAAAAATTATTGATATATCTTTATTATTTTCAAATAAATCTAATAATGTCAAAACATTATCATCTAAAAATGGTTCTCCACCTGCTAGATACACTGACTTAATATTATCTACATATAGTCGAAGTTTATCTATATAATCTAAACTTTTATTTTTTGGCCCTTCAACATACATATTTAGGTCTTTGTAAATATCATAAATGTTACTACTAAACGACGGCGAACACATAACACAAGCAAGATTACATTTATTACTAAATCGTATATCTAAATAATATATTTTAGGTTCGTCTATAATTGTTTGTTTAAAATAATCATCATTTAATTCGGTTATATAAAACCCACATTGTTCTTGTCGCATAGACTGTAAACCTTTATCTTCATCTTCAAAACATTTCCAACAAGTACTAGGTCGTTCGTTATTTAAAAATGCTTTTCGTAATTCGATAAAAGTATCTATGTTTATAGTTTCTTTATATGATTTATCTACATTCAATTTACCAAATGACGTCATCGGGTCAGATTTACAGCATGGAAACATATTACCATCTGCCCATGCATGTAAAGATATCCATGGGATAGGACAAAAGTTGTTATTTTTATTCATCATATAAGTCAAATAAAAAATCCATAGAACACTTATTTAATCTACGTACCTTGTCTTTCGAATATTTAATGGAAAACGATAGTCTGTCTTCATTTATTACTTCATGCGAGAACAATTCAGAAAATTGATAATATAAATTTTTATAATTTTTATCATTATATAAATCATCTACTAGTAGATGAATATCATTTTCAGGCATTTCTAATAATTTGTTTTCATCTTCTAACATATATGTACGAGTATTTTTGTGTATGGCATGAATCAAAAACATCATATTCGCACCAAACGTCCAAAAATTTCCAGAAGATATTTTGCGATGTGGAAGAATTATAGAAGGTATCCCCATTACATGTGCAAGATGATGTATTCCGCCTTCATACCCAATTACAAGACTGCACTTACTTAATATAAGTATTTTGGTTTCGATATTCAATGAGACGCTATCTAAGTTTATCACATCGTATCCCATAAGTTTAAATTTTTCAAATAATTTAGACCAAAATTCAATCGGATATAATTTCGTCATTGGCCAAAGTTTTGGTACATCTATGTGATTTTTGTAGTTATCTAATTTTGCTATTGCTCCTATATCTTTTGTTAAATCATTTTCTCTATAAGAATGAACTTGACCAGGATAACATGCAAAAAATACTATCTTGTTAAGCCTGTTCTGTCCAGTTTTATATATCTTATCATTATACAAAAACTTATCAAAAATTATGTTTTCAGAAAAATAACTAGTAAAATCATCGGGGTAAATAAATTTGTATCTATTATATAAATCTATTCGACGATGATAATTTGCTAAATCTTTTTTATCGGGAAAATATTTGTTCTGTCCTGTTGTAAAGTTATTATGTGAAACATCACGCATAAAATTTTCATCCCATATTATTTGTTCTTGTTTCAAAATTGATTCTATTTCGTTATTATCATTAACGATTTCTAATTTAGAATCAGGAATTAAAAATATAGTTTTTAACCTCTCAAGCAGGTTATTATTGTCGTCGCCTACGTTAACAAGTCTAACTTTATCTTTGATTTCTAGTAATCGGAGTATAAATCGCATCGCCGAACCTAGTCCCCTACCGGACCTAGGATACAAGCGAATAGTTATCATACAGTTCCTTTGAATCAGATTTACAGCATGGAAACATATTACCATCTGCCCATGCATGTAAAGATATCCATGGCACGGGACAAAAATTATTATTAACTTTCATATAATATATCAGCATATTTTTGATGAGCAATTGCTCCAAAATGACCTGTAGAATCGGCCTTGTGTGCTAATTTTTCCCCCCACTCATAAAACTTCATTGAATCATGCATATGTAATTCTATATTATAATATTTACATAATTCTTTTAATACGTTTTTATATAATGCTAGATATGTAAGTTGCTTCGTATGATCCGTCATAAGTCTATGAATTCCTTTATATTCTTCCTTATGAATTCCTTTATATTCTTCCTTATGAATTCCTTTTGCTATTAAACCAGCAGTTACAGCAACCCAATCTGTTGTTCCATCATTCTTGGTCTCGCATACCTCTAATCGATATAGATGTGTCCAAGCTATAAAAATTTTATCATATTTATTGTCAAAAATATGTTGAGCAGTTGTTCTAAATATTCGTTCATTGGAACCACCCCCTTCTGCTACATTAATAATTTTACAATTAGGATAAATTTTTCTTGCTAATAATGCTAGATATGTATGTTCTTTATGATTAAAACTTGAATCTAGGCTCTCGCGAGAAGTTAACTCCCCTGCTCCTTCTATATGGCTGCAACCATTTAAATAACATGTAATCATAAATGTTTAAATAATTTTTTGGAATCTAAATTTCTACTTTTACATAACATTTGATCAAAGTGTATAAATTCATTATAATCATAATTTACATCTTGTTCTAAAAAATTTACAATAGGCATATAATGTTCTTTATGTGTATGATTTTTTAAAAATGTTTTCCATTGTTGTATGATGCTTTTTTTATTTAACACATTTCTTGCATCCAAATAAAAAGGATTATATAAAAATCTAGGATAAATTACTTTATTTTTGAACCATTTTATCATGTCAATTAAATGTAAAATATTATAAATGTTTACAACAACCATAAATTCATGCATAATATTTAAAGTTTGTAACTTTTGTATATTTTTTTCTAAAACATGCCATTTTCCGGGATATCGTAAAAACTCATAATATTCTTTTATACCTTCTAAACTAATATAAACTTCAATTCTTTTAAAATGTTTCCATAATTCTAAAATTTTATCAGAAAGAGAAAGAAGATTGGTATTATATTCTATAATAATATTTTTAGATTTTTTACTATGTATTAAATACTCTAAATAAAGATGATGTGCTTTATGTAGTAACGGTTCGCCGCCTGCAAAATATAATCTATCTAAATCATCGTTATCATAATCTGTTATTTCTTTAAAATATATTGAATTTTCAAAATCGGATCTAAATAAAAATGGTTTATTATCTCCCCAAAATACATTTGCTTCTGGTTCCCATTGATCACTCGCCCATTTACTACAAATAGTACATCGAAGATTGCATTTACGGCCAAATCTATGATCTCTATATCTAATAGGAAAATCTTTTATATCAATTTCACCATCTAATTTTGTTTTTAACATTGCTTCCTTAGCTACTTCGGGATATTGTTCTAATGTACTAATTCGTTTACTTCTGTTTCCTAGTTTTTCATCTAGTTTGCAACCTTCACATGTATCTGGTAAAATACCCTTAATCATACTAGAACGAACTTCTTTTAAAGTATCGGAATTTCTATAATTTTTGTGCGGGTATTTAAATGCTGCTTCTGGTGGCGATATTTTAGATTTTTGTTCGTTTGCTAAACAGCACATCCAATAACCACCATCTAAATTTAACATGGAATGAATCCAAGGTATTGGGCAAAAACCAGACTTATTCATTTTCTTTTTTCATCCAATTCATTCAATTTGTTAATATAATTCTTTGTTCTTGTTTTGGTATAAAAATAATTTATATCGGTAGTATCTTCTAATTGTATATTAAAGTAATCTAATATTTCAAAAATATCATTCTTTGCTATACTGAACATTTTTTCAGTTTCTTTATTGTGCATTTCCTCTTTCATTTTTTTCATGAGTCCATATATCATCTATTTGGTTATTTTCTCCACATGTAGTAGCACAATAACCTAATTTACCACAACGTATAGTTTCCTTATCCCAACCATTCTTAAATATATCAAAATATCCACTATTATAAACTTCTTCTAAAGTATTTTTATATAATGAAATTTTATCTTCTCCGAATTTTTTAATTACCTGTTGTATTTGAGCTATTTCAAACCAATTTGACGGAACATAATAAATTGTTCCTATCCAACAACATGGCATAACTAATCCTTGGGCTGTAATATAAATTTCATGCTTGTTTTCAGGACCTAATACTTTACAATTTATATTAGCAGCATTAACTCTACGTTCATAGTCAACCTCAGCATGAGCAGTTACAGGATCAAATTCTAAAATAGAATCCATAAATATTTTGTCCCATTTATATCTATCTGCTAATGGTATAGATTTATGAATATTAACATCGTCTATTTCAGTTCTTGATCCTAAATTTCTATTATTTTCATTTAACGGAGCTTCTAATAAATATTCTATCTCTCCATTCCTATTATAAACAGGGTGGGGCACAGGTTTGCCATCTACTATATGTTGGAATCCTAATGCCTTTTTTGCAACAAAATTATAAAACCCCATTTTTTTACTTAAAGCCCTGGCTTCATCAATTTGATGTTCGTTATGTCTAAAAATAAGAAATTCCCAATCTGCTTGTCCTCCACCATCAATAAATGCTTGGGAATTTTCCATTACCTTTTTCCAGTTATTTTTCCGTCTATATAAATGATTTGTGTCTTCTAAGCCATCTATACTAAAAACAATTTGGCCAGTATTGGAGTCACGCGGAAATAATTTTCCCAATTCATACCAAAAATTGGGTGTCCGAATTCCACCATTAGTATTCATATGAATTTGACTATTTGAGGCACCTTCTGTTCGAATATGTTCTATTATTTTTAACATATCTTTTGCAACACAAGGATCACCTGTACCTCCACAAAAAACCCAATGTGTAAGTTGTTTTAATAATGGTTGAGAGAACCATGATGTAAAATCATTAAGAGATATTTCAGTAAGTTCTAATGTTTTTCGTACACTTGCACCCTGAATACTTCGGGGACACATCGGACATAATAAATTACATTTACTTGTAGGTTCTAAGTGTATTCGATAAAGCGAATTTAATTCAAAATCCGGGTAATATGTTTGCATAATCTTTACAAATTTCAGTAAAATTCTGTTTTCGATACCTATCGTGATCTTTTATTTCTTGAATCCATTTTATATAATCTTCTTTGATATATTCTTTAGAATACATAAAATTTATTATATTATTAATTCCTTCGGATGCATGCCAAGATGATGGTGCATCTTTTAATCCGTTTCGTATCTTTTCTTCCACTTTTTGCTTAACATCAGCCGGAATACATGTTATATTTTGATATTCTGGCCTATGAACTAGATTTAAATACACACCTATACCTTGTTTTTCAAAAAAATTAACTATTTCGTCAATATAATAAACATTAAAATTACTAATAGTTAAACACACCTCCGCACTTATTTTTCGTAAATTAGCATTACGAAAATCCATATATTTTTTTATATGCCTAAGCACTCTATTCCATTTAGCAGGATATCGCATAAACTCAAAACGATCTTCTATCCCATCAATTGAAAATTGTATATCTACCCATCGAAATTCTTTAAACCATTCTAAATATTCTTTTCTAAAAACAGTTCCGTTAGTATTATAATGAAGTTTTTGATTTTTAGAATATCCTAACTCAACACTTTTCTTTATTATATTCCAATGATCTTGTATCATCATTGGTTCACCACCATAAAAGTCAAAATGATTAATATTTGGTAACCATTTATCTAATGTTTTCCAAATTGAATTTTCTGATGAGAAACAAGTAGAAATATTATTCATTTGTGTACTGATTTCGTTTTTTTTGTGTGTATCAGCAAAAAATAATTCTTCTTTTATCCATCCAGTGCTACTATGTGTTCCACATGTTCTACATGCAAGATTACATTTATTTCCTAATTTTAAATCTAAGATTTGGGGTTGAGATAAGTCGTTATTTAAAAGTTCATAATGGAAATTATTATCTCGTATTCGTTTAGACTTCCTGTTTGCTTTTTCTTCTGTCCAACATAGCTCACAATTGGGATGATATTCTCCATTATTTAATGCTGAACGTATTTCGTTTATTTGATCACAATTCCAAAATTCTTCCAGTGAATTATCTGTTATATATCTATTTCCATCTATTTCTAATCGATTGTTACTCATACAACATATTTTTACTCCGCCATCTGCTTCAGTAGATAAACTGGTAAATGGCAATACACAAAATGTTTTACTGTTCTTGTTTACATAACTCATAAAAATCCTTATATTCTGGGAAGGTTTTTAAAAAATTTTTATTTCTACGTTTATCATGTTCTGTAACAAACTTATAAAAATCTTTTCGTCCATTTGTAACTTGTTCTATTGTAAATGGATTTTCGACCATAACACCTGTTACCCTTTTCATTTTTTCGTATTCTACTTCATTAAATCCTTTTTTATTTGCCATCATAAATTTAAGTATATCTTTTTGATCATGTAAATATGATTCAGGCAAAGTATTAAGTAAAAACCAAGGTGGTTCTTTAATATATGGCGTATCAAATGTAATTCGATCAGAGAATTCTAATCTCCATTCTAATATTTTATATAATAATAATTTAAAACTATTACGTACACATAAATTATGATATGTACACATTAAATGAAGTTCACTATTTTTAACAGAATTTAAATATAACTTAATATTTGTTTCCCATAATTTACAATCAAGGCCACTTCGTATATACTCTGCTTTTTCGCCCCACGATTCAACACTAGTAAATAATTCAAATGCTTTAATTTTATTTCCAGCAAGCAACTTATTTATTTTTGTAGTTAGCCGTCGAATAAATTTAGTAGCCATTCCCATATTACTATTAATATGTATAGTTAAATGGGGCGAAGGATTATCATTTAACATATCAAGCATCTTATATGTATTATGGTTAATTAAAGGTTCACCTCCTGTAATACGTAATACTTGTAAGTCATTTTTTAAATCCGGCCACCACTTCCAAAATGCATTTATATATGGATTATAATCATCTGGTTTATAAAATTGATCTTTTAAAAATTCTATATCATATTGATTATAAGATAGATCATAATTACCATGTCGTTCTATTTCGTCCATCCAACTGGAACTTGATTGGGGACAACAATATATACATTTAAAATTACATTTATTACCAAAACTTAATTCTATATGGCTGGGATTCCAATCAGCATCCCAGGGTAACTTTCTAATAATATCATAATCTTTAATTGCATAATCATTTGTGCTATGTATAAATCTATCTGATATAGGGTCACCTTTTAAGTCTTCTATGTTCCAACAATAATAGCACTCATCTGGACGACCTCCTTCTAACATTGTTTTACGTTGTTGTTTTTTCCACTTGGTATTATGAAGAGCAGATGGATTATTTTCTATTTCGTGTAATCCTATTCGCTGAGGGCGGGGATGATAACAACTATGATTATCTCCCATATGAAGATATAAAGTTTCTGTTTGCCATTTCATTAAACAAAAACCGTTACCTACCTTGTTAAGTTTTTCTTTTGTTTCTAATATAGAATCATAATAAGTCGGCATATTCAGGAAAATAATCTAAAAGGTTGACATTTCTACGTTTATCATGTTCTTTAAAAAATAATTTAAAATCTTCTAAAGGACAACTATTATTTTGTTGCATATATTCTAGGTTGCGTTTAATTTTATCTATTTCAAAATCTGCAAACCCCAACAAATCACCCAACTTACTAACATGGTTGATTTGCATAAATTCGATTGCTTCTTGTAAATAGGATCGGTATTTGGGCGTTAATATATTTATGTTTTGCCAAGCAGGGTAAGTTAATAAAGGTACATCAAAATTAACTCTACGTCTATTCCAATAGTTATTAAATTGATTATTTTTTCCTGGTATATTTTTCATAGTATTAACAAATTTGCGTAATTCTAATATACCATTTAAAAAATCTTTTATTCCTATAACACTAAACACATTAAATGTATTAATAAAACATATACTAGTAAAATGGGTTTCGTATAAAAATGTTTTTACATTATTATATAATTGATTAAAATTTAATCCTGATCTATCGTATTCTGCTCGCTTGCCCCAATTATCGCAACTAACATATAAAAATATATGTTTACATGCCTTATTATCGCGTCTGTAAAAAACTGTTTCGGGATCTACATCACATTTATTTATATTAGGAAAGCCTTGGCATTCAAATTTATATAAAATATTATCAGAAACTGCACGTTTATCAACAACAAATTTTTGACCTTTATTACTTACTAACTTTATTTTTTGTTCTACATTTTGGACTTTCTTTACTGCATTTAAAAATTTATCAAATAAAGATTGATCGTGGGGACAAAAATTAGATGTAATGCCTAACTCTAAATCATTTTTAGGATGCTTTGCTATGTAGTTTAATACCCGATAAGTATTTTTATCCATTAGTGGTTCCCCACCTGTTATTCTAAATACATGTAAATTTTTATATAACTCTGGCCACCACTTCCAAAATGCGTTAACATAAGGATTTTTATCATTGGATACGTTTAATGGCATATCTAGATATTGGATATCATTATGATCTGAAGCTACACCAGACATTTTATAAGGTCCAAATTCTTTTATTTCTTTTTCCCAAGTAGTACTTAAATGCGGTGAGCAATAAGAACATTTAAAATTACACGCTTGATTAAAGTTTACTTCAACATATGTAGGATTAGGATTATCTTGATTTATAATATCAAAATATGGGTTTGCCCAATGTTCACTACTTCTGTAAATTCGATCACTCCTTGCACCCAATCCTTCTGCTCTCCAACAATATTCACAACCTTCAGGTTTTTTACCTTTGAGCATTTCTGCTCGTTCCTTTTTCTTTTGCTTAGTATTGTGTAAAGCACTAGGATTATCTGTTAATTCGTTTATATCAATTTTATGGGTAGGAGGATGGTAACAACTATGGGTTTTACCATTAGTTAAATGTAAACTAACATGCAACCATTTAGCAAGACATGCGGTAGGACTAATAGAATTTAATTTGTTTTCAGTTTCTGTTAAATTATCTTCTATTTCGGATGTTGTTTGTGGTTTAGTTACTACATAGCTCATAAAAGTTTTTATATTCAGGAAACACTTTTAGAAAATTTGTGTTTCGTCGTTTATCTAGTTGATCAATGTACAATGCAAAATTTTTTCTTTCGACTGAATAATTGTTATTTCCGTACACTTTATCTTCTATATGTCTTATAGTTCGTTGTAATTTTTCTATTTCAAAATCGGCAAAACCAATTAGTAAGGAAGTATTTTTAATTGAATTTTCTTTCATAAAATACTCTGCGTCCCACATATATTGAAGAAAATCCTTTGTACAAATATCCGCCGACAACCAATTAGGATATTCTAATAATGGTAGATCAAACCATATCATTTGCCTATTTCTAAACTCATTATATTTTACTCGTAAATTATATATAAATTTAAGATATTTTTTTATAGAACTTACAGATAAAATATTAAATGTGTTTATAAAAGATAAACTTGACGAATACAACCAAAAATCATATTGAAATTCGTATGTATAACCAAACTTACCAACAGTATTATATGTTATATCTACCCCATACATATAATTACTATCTTTATGTAATGATCCGCCTTTTGATACTATTTTGCCACTAGGCATAGTGTTTGTACCATCACTAAATCCGGCAGGCTCTAACTTTTGTAATTCGTCTTCATTAATATACCCATTATATTTTTGCGTAGGATGTTGCGATGATGTCACATAAGATAATAATGCATAATCGTCGCCATTAATTACATAATGTTCGGTTTTATTTGTTTCTGCTTTAAATGGTTGTTTTTCAGATCTTCTTTCTCTTTCTGATCTTTCATCTTTTACATAAATTTTAATATGTTTAGTTTTTCTAGGTAAATCTTTTATAAAACTTTTGTCGCCTATTTCCGAAAGAACACATATATCATTATAAGTATCTTCGCCTACTATATATTCTTTCCATAATAATTTACCATCATTATCTCTTTCGGGAGTTCCGTCTTTTGGATTTTCAACAAATACTGTTGCGGATTTTTCATATAATTTTAAAAATTTGTCAATATTAGATTTTATTTTATTTGAATTCATGCCCGTTCGAATATACTCGGCTTTTTTACCAATCGAATCTATACTTACAAAAAGCATAAAATGTTTTAATGATTTAGCACGTTCTAATACAAATAATTTATCAATAAATTTATCTATAAGTTTATTGTCAGTAGGGGAAAAATTACTTGTAATACTCATTTCTAATTTATCATTTTTATTTTTTAATGCATAGTCCAATACCTTATATGTATCTTTATGCATTAATGGTTCGCCGCCGGTCATTCTAAAATGATGCAAATTATCATAGATATGAGGAAGCCACCTCCAAAACGCTTTTACATACGGATTATCTTTTTTCTTTATTTTATTTTCTTTACGTACCTCAAATGGTAATTTTCCTTGTTGTTCTAAATACTTTATATTATTATGTCCATGATGAATTATCTCGGTTTCTTTTTTTGCTAACAAATCGAATTCGCCAAATTGTTCTATTTCTTCATACCATGTGCTACTTAAATGAGGTGAGCAATATATACATTTTTGATTACATGCATGGCTAAAATTAACTTCTAAATATGTCGGTTTTACCTTAAAATTATATTCATTATCGGTTACATAATCATAATTTTCGAACGCCCAATCTTCGGATGATCTGTATAACCTATCACTTATTTGTTTAGAATTGTTAAGTTCTTCTATTTTCCAACAATATTCACAACCAGGTGGTTTTTTACCAAGTATCATCTGTTTGCGTTCTGCTATTTTAAATTTTGTATTATGTAAGGCACTTGGATCTTGTTCTAATTCTTCTAAAGGAATTTGATGAGCAGGAGGATGGTAACAACTTTGGGTAAGTCCATGCGGTAAATGTATTTGAACATATAACCATTTAGCAAGACAAAACGTAGGTGATATATCATCTAGTAATGGTTTAATCCTATTTACTTTTTTAGATATTTCCCAATTATCCAATTTGATCCTCTCTAATTAGAGGAGCGGTTCTTGTTGGGCTTACATACACTTCTTTAAAAAATTTACTATTTTGTGCATCCATTTCTGCTACGGGCAATCTTAAATCATTTCGTATTTTATCTCCCAAATCAAAAATGTCTTCTAATAATTTTGTATGCCCGATGTCGTTTTCGAATTTGGGCCATACTTCTGTTTCCCAAAACTCTGTGTGCCATTTAAAGTCACGCACAATGGTGTAATCCCAATCAGTTGCATTTGTCATCCAACATCCTAATCGAGCACCGTATATTGCCCACCAACCGTTAAGTGCATCTGCACCTACTGTCATCCATACTAATAATCGTTTAAGATTTTTTTCATGTATTAGTGTTAATGGTTTGTGTTCAAGTCTTGCTCCCTCATCTAAACTCATTTTAACACCTTCACGGAAGCCTGCTCTATATGCTTGGTATGGTGATGCATTATTTTTCACATAACTATAAACATTATTCATTTGTACATAATGTACATCCCAACAAAATTCTATAAGTGATTTTTTCGATCCTAGTACATTTGATGCCTCATGTGTTCGCATATTTTCTACTACTTTTTTCGGCCAACATTTTAATCCGCCATTTCCATATACAAGCCCATTAACATCATTTCTTCCTGCCCAACTTAGAACCCAGTCATCTTTTATTTTATCTGTATCAAATTCTACATTAAAAAAGTCTGGGTCAACAATATTGTCAGCATCTACACCAACAAATCTATCTGTTTCAGATACCATTGCGGCGGCTTTATGTGCGGCATCACTACCAAATACACCATGAGATCGTTTTGCCCAAGGGCACTTGCTTTGCAAGTCTGCGAAATTTGCATTAGCGTTAGGTTCGTCATAAGATATGAATATAATATCTATTTCAGTGATCGGTATTTTCATAATGTATTTTTAATTGTTTTTTATTACAATGAATTTTACTATTTTTAAAATTTAAAATGCTAGGAAGTTTAACTTTTAAAAATTTATTAGTTTGGATATCTAATAGAGTAAAAGAAAAATAAAATTCTAATTTATTTCTATTTTTTTTATCAGTAAAAAAAATTGTAATTTTGTCATTTAAAACAGAATCAAATTCTTGCCAATACCGTATATGGTTTCTAACTAATAAATCCCATTCACTAAATCTAATAATCTCTAAATGAATATTATTGTCTATTAAATTTCTATCAACTTTTTTAGTTTTTATTTTATCTGATTCTAAAATTTCATATGCATATTTTTCAAAACATCGTTGAGTTTTAAACACTAAATCGGTTATCTTTACTTTACTTAAAATTACAGAAATATCTTGTTCATATTTCCCTGTTTTGAAATATTCATTTAAATCTATTTCCAAGGTACCTAATAACTCTGGACTTTTTTTAGAATGAATGTATATTTTTAATATTGGCTCTGTAAATTGTATATTATCAAATTGATAGGGGTCTATATATTGTTGTAAAAGATCCTTATCTATAACTACTTTTATAATTGCATCATCGGGAAAAACGGTTAAAGTTACAATAGATCTACCATCATTACATTTTATATTTGTAAATTGTTTTTCGTTAGATGTTCGTACTATATGATCTTTTTTTATTAATTCATTTTTATAAACAATATAATCTCGTAAGTTTTTATTGTTTATTTCTTCAGATAAAATAGATATACAATAATCTGATTTTGTTAAATCATGCCCGGTTATATTACCGATCCATTTATTATAGTGTAAAAATTTCTGCATTTTTATAATGTAGTGGATAATATTGATTAAAGTTTTCTATGTAAAAATTAGTAAAATCTCCCCAATAATATAAGTCCTCGTCCCATTTTGTAACATTAGCATTTAAACATGATAATCTCATATCTATATATTTAAATACATTATTGTTATCATATACAACATCTTCTATACCCAACGATTTAATACAAACAGGCATAAAATATCTCGCAATACATTCTCTAGGTCTTGTTGAAGGATAATATTCAAAAGAAAATTTAATAAAATTAGAAATAATAACTTGAAGCATATTAAAAAACTCTAATGCAATATTGCCTTTTTTAAAATAAAACATTTTTTCATATGCAGGTCGAATTTTGTGTTCTGTTAAAATTTTATCATATTGTTCATGCTTTATTGTTTCTTGTTTATAATTTATAATTGTATTAGGAAACAACAAATCAAACTTAGACAAATAATTCCACCAATATGAATAGTCATTTAAAAATAACATATCAGCATCTAATACAATAGTTTCATCGTATGGTGTAGCCCAATATATTTGCCAATAATCTAACAAATTATTAGTCGGCTGCACTTTACCGTCCCATACTAATGGTTTTGTTTTTTCGTAAGGAAAATTATCTGATAATACTGTAACACTATCGTTTGTATAATGTTCTATACTTTCTTTAAGAACTTGTGCCTTGCTAATATAAGGGTCATCTACTGCATATATTAAATATCCTCTAGACATATAAATCCATTAATTTATCATAATGCCTATCGATAGCACGTTTATTCATCATATGCAAATTTTCACCTTCACTATATGTTAAAATATTATTCCATTCTTCTTTATAATCATTAGCAAAAAATACAATACCATTTTTATCTACCCGAGCAATATCATCTTTATATGCCATGTACTTCATTGGTGATGCAGGCAGTTCAGCAAATACATCATCAACACAATCATTAAATCCTTTTAATAAATGTATACTAATACTAACTGCAAAATCCGTTCTATATAATCCTTCAGGAAATTTATATACTGATTGGTAATAATCATAATTTTCTTTTACATGTTTCCACATATCAAAAAACATTTTTGACATAGGCGACTTATCAAAATATATAACCGTTGACCAACACAACGGAATACCTACATTACTAAGTCGCCTATCTGTAGAATGATCTGGTTCTGTGTTTTTTAATGTTTGTGCATTTTTATATAATTGCACCGGAGCATCAATATTAAATGCTAAATTTAAAATATCATTATTTACAAGATAATCTACATCAAAGAGTATAGTTTGATCATATGGTGATAATTCAAATACTTCATGTTTATTTAAATTAAAAAATTGTGCTTTGTAACTAGCATATGGTGTGTCTAAATAACTGCGAGGATTTGATTCCCATTTTTTGTGTTCTTCAATGATTATGTTATCAAATGTATCTTTTGTTTTTGTATTATCAGAATACTGTAATGAACTTTCATTAGTAATTATAGTACAAGATAAGTTTAAATGCTTTTTAACAGAAGAAGCACTTAAACATGCTAGTTTAATATAATTTAATTGTTCGTTATTATACGCAAAAAATATTGCGCCTTTACTCAAAGTTGACGAGCTTTTTAATTGATCTTGCTTTTCGGATTTTTTCATATCCTTTGAAGTGTTCGTTTTTTGCATTTGCATATGTATTAACAATATTTTCTAAAAAATCATTTGGATCATCTATTTTAACAGGATTACCGTTAACATCATCTACTATAAATTCATTATACTTCATGTCAATCATAATTTTAGTTAATGCAATAAGTTGTCCTGATGTTTTAATAAGTCTATCTCTATAGGTTAGAAGTTTTAAGTCTTCTACTTTTGAAAATAATGTTTGTTGTTGATTATAAAGTGTTTGTCTAAAATTTGAAAGGTCTAATGCCTTTTCTAATTTATCATCCATATTCTCCTTTTATTTAAGTTCTAGCACGACTATTATAACTTTCGGATGTTGATGCCTTATCTTTAGTTATAGATTCAATTACGTGATTTGCTTTAAAATAAGTTGCATCGGTAGGTTCTCTCTTACCAAAATACATGCTTCCGGTACCATGAATTGAAATATGCATTGTATTAGCATACATGCATCGAACAAATAAATCCATTGGTCCATCTAAAAAATCTAATCTCCAATCAAATAAAATATAACCATCTCCTCCTTGTGAATTTCCAGGACTTAATCCTGTACTAGGTCCATATAATCCAGAAGCACCGTCATAATGACATGCTCGGTACCATTTACTGCAAGACCAATCTTGGTTTGATATAGTTCCGGTTTGTGCGGTTCCACCTAGGTTTCGCAAAATTTGCCGGAGCTCAACTTGTCCTGAACTTACAGTTTCTATTTCTCCAAACCAAGAACCTATATGTAATATGTCGCCTGCGGCCATATTTGTTGTTGTGAGACCTGTTATTGTTGTCCCATTAGTTGTGCCTGCTGTTCCTGTGTCATACATATAATGATTAGGTTGATCAGCAATTGCATGAGCTCTAGGTGCGTCAGCAGTAACAGAATCGCTTAATGCATAACCTCCTTGAACCAAAGTAGTAGCATTACCTAGGTTTTCTGTATATGATGTGTGTTGCCCTATGTATACTTCTCCTTCACATAAATTTTGCCAATTGTTGCCTCCCCAAGAACCATCATTTGTTGGGATAGCAGGATTGCTCATATTAGAAATATACTCAGGATCAATCCGAACCGCTCCACCTTGATTGAAAAAATAACGGAAATCTTCCCAATTTGCAAATCTGTATCTAGCTTCTTGAAATATTCGCTCAATTCCAGTATCAGTTCCACCAGAAGCACTCCAAGGCCAAGGGCTTGTGACTTCCTGTGCCCAATAATCATTTCCCCAAGCATAACTCCATGACCCAAGTCCGTTAAACCCGTTGATAGTGTCATTATATACTCCGGTATTGTTATCACCGTGTATACCTATTGTATGAATTTTATTAAAATTATATGTACCTAACGATGAAGAAGAAGAATTTAATGGTAAGCCAATGAATTCAATTTCGGCACTCATGTTATTAATATGATCATCTCTTATTCTACTTAAATCATCAACCAAGCCTGTTTCTAGGGTAGCACTTGATCCCCTAAGGGCTCCCCATTTATATATTTCAGGTAATAAAGATACATTTCCCCCTACGCCGCCTGTTGAATAGCCCGTGCGAGTTATTGAATTATTAATTCTTCTTATAATTGCTAGATGTTGATTTAAGGCAACAGTTGATGTTAAAGGATGATTTGTCATATCGGCAACAGTATTCGGTTCTCTACCTGGAGCAACTGGATCCCTATCAACAGGATTAGCAGGATCGACATCAGCTGGGTGATTTGATGTTACTCCGGTCCAGGTTCCGCCTGCGGCAACACAATCGTCTTGATTTGTGTGGCCTCCAACTGAACAAGTGCCATGCGTTGTATGATGATCGATAGTATTACCGGATACAACTCCCATTGAAGGAGCATCGTCAACGATTTGGTTCCAACCTGTGCATCTTTCATATTCGGAGTTAGAATCATAGTTAGCACAAGCAACACCTGGACCCCAGAATCGTGCCCATAAGTCTCGTTCTAATTTTCTTATCCATTGAGATTCTATTGTGTCTGCTGGATCTGTTCCTGTTCCTGTGGATGGATCATATCCAGTTCTGGCTTGATATTCTGCCATCTAGTTTCCTTTTTAGTTTCTAGTAACGGCTATTAATTATATACGTATTTATTAATTTCTAGTAACGGCAATTTCTATTGTACCTTCTCCGTCAGAGTCATGTGCCTCGATCGCTCTACCTATTATAGCATAAACTGAATCATTTGTCAAGTCTGCTTTTCTTGCTCTGCCTGTTGTTGAGGATGACACTAGTCTGTCACCTTTATTTATGTTTCCAACAACCTTACAAGGGCAACGCCCGGTCATAGCAACCATAGGATGAGTTTCGTCTGTTCCTGCTTTACTATTCATAATAAATGCAGGTTCAGTTGATACAACTCCAAATACATTTTCGTCATTTTCTGTTGTAGTTGCAGTAACTTCATTATCACCGCCAATTGCAACAACTGTTCCTGCTTCCAATACTGCATCTGCTTCATAACGTTCTGCTAAGTCAGCAGTATATGTTGCTTGGAATGTTGATCCGCTTGTTAAGGACCAATCGCCTGTAATTGTACCTGTAGAAGAATTAGAGCCTGCACTAATATTTCGTACATAAAGCGAGCGCCAACGCCTATCGGTAGCACCAGTGGCTGTTAAATCGCCATGATGATCTGAAATTCTTGTTTCAGAATCTGTTGCACCTAAGTCCCATCCTGCTCCTTCAGTTGTAGCAATAGTATCATAACTATCTATTCCAGGAAATACATGGGAACTTATATTTGCGTTAAAATATACATTTCTATCCCATACATTTCCTCCAGCAAGGGCACCATCACCTAAATGTACATGTCCATTTAATCTTGTATCTTTTGCATCAACTTCAAACCGGGTTAACCAATCTGTCATTGTTGGGGCAGTTCCGGCCGGCGCAATTTCGGTTCGTCCTGTACTGTCGACTTTTTCAACAACAACCATATCGGTTGCTTGCACATGAACTTCATTACCGGCATCGGCCCTTGTATTATCTTCAAAATTATTAGGGCCACCAGTGATAATTTCTTGTCGTTGTCCATATGGCCATAGTGTTGGACCAAGTACGGTCTTTGAATCTTTTGCTGTTACATACACCTTACTTTCTTGTTGTCCGATAGTACCAGAACCCATACTGCTTGCAACAATATCTGTTCTTGCAAGTGCATCTCCTGCTGCTAGTGATACTATTTCAACAAAAGCCTGGCTAGTACTTGTATTACCGTAGGATTTCGATTGCATGTATATCTTTGACGCTTGTCCGTCAGTAGTACTAGTACCACCATCTGCCTGAATATCAACTGTAGCAAGCCCCGCATTTCCTGTGCAATCTGCATGTATATTAATATTTGCCTTAGCATATGTACCACTAGTATTGGTTGCTCTATTAAGAATTGTTAAATCTTCTCTAGCATTCCATGGATTTTCTACTCTAATATTTTTAATATATGCATCAACAAAATGTCCTTGCTGATATCCGATTGTCATGCCCGAACCATCATACGGCAAAGTACCAGGAGTAGATGTATTATGCCCATCCATTATAGGATATAAACCTACATATTTGTTTGTATTGTCGTATTCTCCTGCACCCAGGCCTTGGCTCTTTGCTAATTTTCCAATACCAACACTATTATTAGTTTGTGTCGGATCTGCACATAATATTCCATTAAATTTTGTTGAATTAACTTCTTTAAATGGTTTTGCACTTCTATAATTAGAACCAGTAGCCAGTACTTGTGCACCACTTACTTTACCCCCCGTAGTTGTAACCGTAATATGACCATTTGTTGCTGTACCTGTTGAGGCAGTAGATGTATCTCTTGCTTCACCTACCACGGCACAAAACGGATTAGGAGTAGTACCTGTATAATGTTTTCCGCCTGATAAAATTGTAGCATCACTTAGTGTGCCATCTAAACTAACAACAGGCATTACCAATGCTCCTGTACCAGGTACACTATCAGTAGAATGCACATGAACTCTAGGAGTTTGCCATCCTAAGGCTCGACCTTCACGCAAAGCACAAACAACACCATCACCATCACCTACCCACCAAGCAGGATCTTCTAAAAAGGTTTCTGGTGTATCATCTTTATGTGCTGACACTATATATCCCGGATTGTTGTCGGTGTAGACTTCAGGATTATTATCTGCATTACTATATACACTACCTGGGCCTCCTGATCCCTTAAAGTACCCTACACTTGCTTTGAGTGTTAATGAATCTGCGGTAATAGACCCTGTATCCCGTATTATTAATAAATTACTAGAATTATTACTGGATCCTCGTGCTTTTCCTGTTGCTGTACCACCATTTGATATTGCAACTCCGGTATTAATTAAAGAATCGCTACCATCGGTTGGGTAAGCATCTCTATAAAAATGAAACTCTCCTCGTATAATGCGTTCATCTGTATCAACTAAAATAAGATCATTACCATGTTCAACTATTTCTGCACCAGTTTCACCTTGTTCTACTTTTGCTGTATAAGGATAAGTTTCAGAAGGGATAATACTAGTACCAGAAAGTGTTATATCTTGATCCCAACCATTATAAACCGATAAATGTCCACCAACATCTCTAGGAGCATTAGAGGTAGAAACATTATCATGTATTCTCCAATCACTAATAATATCTAGTTTTCCACCTTGTTGTGCTTGTATTACTAATGTATCAAGTTTGCCTAAAACAAAATCTTGAGGGTCGACTGTATCGGCAGTTACCGGTGGATCTTCTGGATTTGTATTCGTTGTGTGTCCTAAAAAAGATCCTACCTTGAAAAAATCCGGATCACTAAATGCATCATTAGTATCATCCCACAGAATTGTAGCAAATGGTTGTTGTGTTACACCTGTTTTTCCTCTATCTATAAATAAACCCGAAACACCTACAAAAGGCTCACCTGCATCGGATTGACTTTTATTAAGTTCTATTAAATTGTCTTCAATTACTAAATTACTTGTTTCTAACGTTGTTACACTGCCGCCTGTATAAAGATTTCCTTTAATAGACAAATTACCTTCAATTTGTAAATTCTTTTGAACATGGGCTCCACCTAATACTCTAAATGCCCCATCTGCTAACGTGACGGTGCTTGCAGATGAGATAGTTTGTTCTCGTTCAAATGCAACTTCTACATATCCTGCACGTCTTCTAGTTAGTGCAAGAGAGTCGGCGTCAACTGTCATGTAATATGGATTAGCACCGGAAATAGATTCGCTGGCGTCGCCTCCTGGTCCCCATAAAGCATAATCAGATGCATGAACCACTGTATTGGCTGTACTAGCAGTTGTATAACCATCTTCTATTGTAAGACCATCTATTCCAGGATCATTACGTTGCCAATTTGTGTTATCAGCAATAGCAGAAGATTCAAAATCAGATATGTTACCGCCATGTATTTTATCACCACTAATTGCATTAGGGTCTAATATTAATCTATTATCACCCAAGACTGCTAAAAATTTTGCATCATCACTACCATCAGTAAAAATTTCACTATTTGCTGAAGATGGTGCATATGTATAACCGTCTCCTTGACTATCTATTTGAACACCTGTAATAACACCGTCAGTTACGTCTGTAATAATAGCGGTTGCCTGACTCACAGATCCTTGTCCAGTAGGAGCAAGAATTGTAATGATATGAACATCTTTGTCATATCCGGAACCACCATTTAATATTTTTAAATCTACAATTTTTCGACCAAACCCTGCTTGAAGATTACGTAAATCTATATAATTAGTACGCTCAGCGCCTATTCTAACACTACCACTAAGAACCGGTTTTATTGGAGGAGTATAATATCCCGATCCTCCCAGGACAGAGCCAGTTGGGTTAGTGTCAAAGCCTACAGTTACAGATGTAATTTTATCTTCAAATTCTGTTCCTGCTGCCCCTAATGTTATTGTAAGTGCAGGTACTGTTTGGGATGATCCTCCTTGTCCTTGAGGTACAAAAACATCTGTTAAAACAGTATTTGAATCATAACCACTACCCTTATTTGTAATTGTAATAGATTGAATGCTTCCATCAACTGAACTAATTACTGGATAACCTTCTGCCCGAACACCCCCTGGGCCAGGAGCTGGAAATTGTACTTGATATACATATCCTTCTATTGATGCACCACTTACCGCCAGATCAGGATCATATGGAGATGATAATGTTAATCCTGCTTGTATTAATGGAAACGATTTGTGTAAAGGTGTAAAGTCTGGATGTAGTTCGACCTCATATTCTATAAGAGTACCACCACTAGAAACACCCAATTTTTCTTTCAAAGGCGTCCATTCTTTTTCAGCAGACGAAAATATTGCAAGAACTCTATTATCGACAACAAATTGAATTGTACCATGTCCTTTGGGAGGACGATTTGCATTTCCAGTGTCATCTTGAACTGTTTTGAAAAACAATGTAGCATCTGAAGATACTGGTACACTAAGTTGTCCCCATTTTAATACTCCGGTTTCGTCGTCTTTATATCGTATGTTTAGAATACCTTTATCTGATGCACTATTAAACCAAAAGTCTCCTTCACGAGGCGTATATCCGCCTCCACTTGAATTAATAGCTGGATCTGTAGATTGAATTTCTAGTGTTGCTAATGATTTCCATTTAGTTTTATTATTTACATCTTGATCTAAAATATACAAATGGCCATCTTTTGGCTTGTACCAAAGTTGTCCAACAGATGCATTAGTCGGAGGCATATCTCTAGCAAAATTTTCTATTATATGCATAAAATTTTCTGCTATAAGTTGTCCGTAATTTTTATAGTTTTGCCCCACTAGATTTAAACTAGTTTGTGTGTTAACTGTTCCTTCTAATATGCTTGCTATTGAAGCACCTTTGTAATTTTTTATATCATATGGCATTGTTTTTACCTTTAGCTCGCTGTATAATTAGTTCTTACCTTAATTGTATATATAACTTGTATTTTTCTGTTTGCACTTTTTTGCACAGGATGGAACACAACATGACTTAATAATAATCCTTTATTTCGACCATCACCTAATTTTGATTTTAATCCCAACTCATCAAAAACAAAATTTCCGTCTTTTATAGCATCTTCCATTTTTTGATCTTGTCCTGCTAAATTAAAATTTGTATCGCTGGCTACAGGTTCATCGTAATTTAAAGTACAAGTTATAACTATATCAGTATATGCATTTCCATCTGTATAAACAACATCTATTTTGTTTTCTGCTGTATCTGTATTATCAGCATCTAATATATCATAATTTTTAAAAAATCGATCATTATACAAATCATCATTTGCTAACGTAATTTTAGGTTCTCTATATGTGATATTACCTTGAGCACTTATAACTGTTCCGTCATTTCCAAAATGCATTTCATATAATGTAAAATAATCTTTATTGCTTAAAGAAGTGGCAATACACCTGCTCATATTTTCTGCATGTATTTTGTTTGCTTTATCAACAAGGATTTCTCCTGTATCTACATCAACTATTTTAACGTGTCCTTGCATGTCTATATTAAGATTACTTTTCATTATAATTTACCCTATACAATATTTATATGGTTCCTTTGCCTACATTTATGAGAACTGCTTGTGGGTTTGTACTTAGATGTAATGGTGTTGTTGCATCATCATTAAATGCATTATATGCTTCTGGATCTGGTTCAACAGGAAGAGCATGTAATGCACCTGCAGATATCACAGAGGCTCCCGAGGTATGAGTTGCTGGCGCAGTACCTGCTATGCCTCGTGTACATCCAGTTAATGTATTTGTTGACGCACCTGTAAAATCTATTCGTTCTGCATCTATAACTATTGTTCCTGACGAAATACCAGAAAGACCATCAGATGATTCAATCATACCACTTAATGTTGATCCGCCTGACGTATATGTCTTACCAAATCCTAAGAATTTTTTAGTTGTGGGAGCATACACTATACCTGCAAATAGGTGGGCGGCACCAAATGGCTGTGACTGATCAGTCCATGTTATTAAATCTGTCGAAGTCCTAATACTTTCGGTCCATCCAGTAGTAGAAAGTATTACCGTATATAAACCACCGCCATATGCAATCCCATTAACATTATCAGCATAAGTGCTTGCATCCAATATTATTATTGACCAAGTTTCTCCGTCATCTGATGTTAATAGATGGCCATATTCTAAACCTATAAACCATTTATTATTTACATATTTTATAAATAGAGGATCTGCATCGGTAT